>OGHF01001397.1_pt1 | contig 14366 bp, 12 predicted proteins | sample 1571481 | NCBI WGS metagenome assembly OGHF01 (sample SAMEA2581952, study PRJEB24529) | metagenome | biome: Human gut stool | place: China | collected 2011
AAAACGGCCGTGTGCTCAAGGAGGGCGCGCAGGTGGTGCTGGGAGCCAACGATAAGTACATCGGCCTGTGCCGCCGCCACTGGCGGGCGGGGGATCTGGGCCCCGACTTCAACGGAAAGGGAACTGGAGACTGATGATTTGCAACCTTTGCCCCCGGCACTGCGGCGCGGAGCGTCTGCCGGACAAGGCGGGGGGTGTGTGCGCCATGCCGGCGTGGCCGGTGGCGGCCCGGGCTATGCTTCACCAATGGGAGGAGCCGTGCCTTGTAGGGTCTCACGGCGCGGGAGCCGTGTTTTTCTCCGGCTGCAATCTCCGGTGCTGCTTCTGCCAGAACAAGCCCATCTCCCAGGGGGAGGTGGGAAAGGTCCTGACGGCGGAGCGGCTCCGGGAGATCTTTCACGAGCTGATCGGACAGGAGGCCGCCTGCCTGGACCTGGTGACCCCCACCCACTTCACCGACGCGGTTCTGGAGGCCCTGGGGGACGAGGAATGGCCCGTGCCGGTGGTGTGGAACTGCGGCGGCTATGAGAAACCGGAGACCCTCCGCCGTCTGGAGGGGAAGGTACAGGTGTATCTGCCGGACTTGAAGTATGGCCTCTCCGAACCTGCCCGCAAATACTCTGGCGCGGCGGACTACTTTGACTGGGCCAAGCGGGCCATTCTGGAGATGTTCCGCCAGACCGGGCCTTACCGGATGGAAAACGGCCTTTTAAAGCAGGGTGTGTTGATCCGACATCTTCTGTTGCCGGGAGAACTGGAGAACACCCGAAGAGTCATCGACTGGGTGGCGGAGAGCTTCCGCCCCGGGGAGGTGCTGTTTTCCCTCATGAGCCAGTATACGCCCCAGCCAGGGGCAGAAGGGAAACTGGCCCGCCACGTGACCAAGGCGGAGTACCGGGCGGCAGTGGAGTACATGGAAAACTGCGGGATCACCGACGGCTACACCCAGGAGCGGACGTCGGCCAGGGAGGAGTACACCCCGGCCTTTGACCTGCGGGGAATTTGAGTGCTTGCCTTCAGACGCGGTATGGACAAATTCCGTGGCCTATGTTATGTTGAAAAAAACAAGACCGAGGGGGCGGAGAGATGATCCGCGGCAAGTGGAAGTGGCTGTTGATCCTGCTGGCGGCGCTGGCTGTGCTGGTGGGGCTGATGGCTTTGGAGACCCTGCTGGGCAGCGTCCGCAAGTGCGGCTGAGCCCCGGCGGCCCTATTTGCAGAGGAGGGATTTCATGGCCCGAAGCGTGAAGCGAGTGGTACTGGTCCTACTGGCGGCGGCCGTCCTGGCCTTTGCAGCCTGGATGCTGTGGCCCCGGTCCTTGGGGGGAGCGTTCGCTTTTGACCAGCCTTTTACCTTAACAGTTACAGAGTTGGAGATGCAGGAAGATGGAAGCTGGACCGTCAAGGAACCGGTTTCCTCCGTCCTGGAGCCGGGGACACCGGCGGCAGAGACTGTCCGGGAGGCGCTGGAGGGATATTCTTACCACCTGTGCCTCTCCTCTCTAGCCGGAGACCGCCTTGTTCCTATCGGAGAGCAGAGCGTATTTTTGGACAGCGTCTCAGACGGGAAGAAGGACCATCTTGGCTTGATTGCAGGAAGCAACAGACTGGGATGCGGTGACCGGGTGGTGCAGGGGTATTTCAGGGACAGCACAGTGCTGTGCGAACAGCTCTCCGCTATCCTCCGGGGCGAATCGGGGGTTGCAAACTGAATCCCGTGTCTTTATAATGAGAGGGCTGTCCGGTGCGGACAGCCCGATTTTTGTGTGTTTTGGGAGAGACCTGCTATGAAGCTGGAGAACAATCTGGGCACGGACGCCATCCGGCCCCTGGTGCTGCGGATCGCCATACCCAGTATGCTGGCCCAGTTCGTCAGCGTGCTGTACAGCATCGTGGACCGCATCTACATCAGCAACATCCCCTTGGTGGGGGAGACCGCTCTCGCGGGCGTGGGGGTCTGCGGGCCGGTGGTGACGCTGATCGGCGCATTCGCCTCTCTTATCGGCGTGGGCGGCGCGCCGCTCATGAGCATCCGCATGGGGGCGGGTAAAACGGAGGAGGCCCGGCGGATCCTCTCCAACAGCTTTCTGATGCTGTGTGTCTGCTCCGTGGTGCTGATGGCGGGGGTGTTCCCCCTGCGCCAGCCCATGCTGATGGCCTTCGGCGCAAGCGATGCCACCTACGGCTACGCCAATACCTATTTCACCGTCTATCTCTGCGGGACGGTGTTCAACCTGCTGGCTCTGGGGCTGAACCAGTTCATCATCTGCCAGGGCTACGCCCGGAAGGGCATGATCTCCGTCATGCTGGGGGCGGCACTGAACATCGTGCTGGACCCGGTGTTCATCTTTCTCTTTGACATGGGGGTGGCTGGGGCTGCCGTGGCCACGGTCCTCTCTCAGCTGGCCAGCTGCCTCTATGTACTGCGGTTCCTCTTCGGCAAGTCTGTGCCCATCGCCATCACTTTCGGCGGTTACGACGGGCGGCTGATGCTCCGCATCCTGGCGGTGGGCATGACGCCCTTCCTCATCATCGGCGTGGACAACATCATGATTATCTCCATGAACGCCATCCTCCAGTCCTATGGCGGGGCGGAGCTGGGAGACCGTCTGGTGACCTGCGCCACCATCGCCCAGAGCTTCATGCTGGTGGTGACCATGCCCCTGGGAGGCATTTCCGCCGGCACAGGCACCATCCTGGCGTACAACTACGGCGCCCGGCGGCGGGACCGGATCCTGAAGGCCCAGGCATTCATCGCCGGACTGTGCGTGGCCTATGTGACGGCCCTGTTTCTGCTGGCCCGTCTGGGGGGAGCTCTCTTCGTGCGCCTCTTCACCACGGAGCCGGAGCTGGCAGCGGAGGCCCTCTCCGCCATCCACATCTGCACCCTGGCCCTGATCCCCCTGGGGCTGCAGTACGCCATTGTGGACGGATTCACCGGCATGGGAAAGGTACAGCTGGCCCTGCCCCTGTCCGCCTTCCGGAAGGCGGTGTACTTTATCGCCCTGTTTGCCCTGCCGGCGGCCTTCGGCGCCCGGGCCGCATTCTACGCGGAACCCATCTCCGACATCGCGGGGCCGGTGGTGAGCATCGCAGTCTATGCCCTGTGCATCCGGCGGATTCTGGATTTCCCCGCGGACCCGCCCGCTGCGGAGAACAAGTCCACGCTGCCATCCTGATCGACAAAGCGGCACAGCCGAAGGCTGTGCCGCTTTGTTTGTATAAGATCGTCGGTTCAGACAGAGATGGAGAATTGCTATAAGGGGACACGAAAAGAAGGGACGTCCGCTCCGTATGGAACCAACGGCCGCTCTGCAGAGCAGGGGCTGCTGCGCCGGCTTTCCTCATTCGCCGTCCTCCCCCTCCCGGCGATCCCCCAGCTTCCGCAGGGACTCCAGGGCCTCGGCAAAGGCTTTGGCGCTGGCGGAGGGGTTGCCCCGCAGGATGCGCAGGGACTGGCGATAACGCCTGGCGGTGCGGGCGCGGATGGAAGATTCCCGGTCCCGGAGTCGGTCCAAAAGCTGCTGGACTTCCGCCCGGCGGGCCTCCAGAGACTCCTCTGTCAGGTCCCTGGCAGCTGCCAGCCGGTCCCGGTAGGCCTCCAGAGCCTCCTGGATGTTGGCAAGGGCCGTCAGCTTGGCATCGGTCCGGCGGCGCAGGGACTCCTCCAGCTGGGCCTGGCGGCGTCGGGCGCCCTTGGCATAGGCCTCCTGAATCTGGCGGCGGGTGTCCTCCCAGCGCTCCTGCCGGAGCAGCCGCTCCACCTCCGTGCGCTCCCGGAAGCGGCGCAGGTCCTCCTCCGCAAAGGCGGAGATCACCTCCACCCGCTTGGCAAGGCGGCGCAGGTCCTCGTTCTCCTCCGTGAGGCGGGTGAGGACCTCCCGCAGGTCCATGGCGGCCTGGAAGGACCGGACTGCGTCTACGGTGACGGCGATGGTCAGCAGGAACGCCAGAGGATCCACCAGGAAGGCGGGCAGCCGCAGCACCAGATCCTCCACAGGCGGGTGCAGAAACCGCACCAGCAGGATGGAGAAGGCGCCCCAGGCCAGGGAGCTGGTGAGGCAGATATAGCCGTTGAGGTTGAAGGGCTGCTTGGAGTAATCCCAGTAACGGACTTTGAAGAGGGCCTCCATGGCGGCACCGGTGACATACTCCAGCGCCGTGGCGGCCAGCATGCCCAGCAGGAAAACCAGCCACAGGCTGTCCCGCACGGGGATGGTGGCCAGCAGGATGATGACGGCGCCGGTGCCATAGATGGGCAGCATGGGGCCGTGAAGAAAGCCACGGTTCACCCACTGGCGCCGCTTGGCGGAGACGTAGCAGGATTCCCACACCCAGCCGAGAAAGCAGTAGAGAAAGAAGAACAGCAGCCACTGTCCCAGGGAATAGACGTACATAAGACCTCCGGTTTCAAATGAGGGAGCCGCCCGTCCCGCCGGGGCTCTGGCAGGACGGGCGGCGGGTTCGTCCGGTCAGTGCTGTGCCGCGCCCTCCGCGGTCTCCGGCGCCTCCGCCGCCACGGCCACCCGAACCTCCAGCACCCGGCGGTGGTCCACCATGGTCACAGTGACGTCCAGGCCCTCCGCCTGGAAGTGGTCCCCCACCAGGGGCAGGCGGCCCAGCTGGTCGATCACCCAGCCGGAGACGGTGCTGGCGTCGCAGTCCCCCTTGATGGAGAACAGATCGTACAAGTCGGAGAGGTCGGCGCCGGCGGCCACCAGGAAGCTGCCGTCGCTCTGCTTGCGGAAGGACTCCACCACTTCATCGTGCTCGTCCCAGATCTCGCCCACCAGCTCCTCCACGATATCCTCCAGGGTGACCAGGCCCTCGGTGCCGCCGTACTCGTCCACCACAATGACCATGTGGGCTTTCTCCCGCTGGAGGATGCGCAGCAGCTCGGAGATCTTGGTGTTGCCGGTGGTATAGAGCATGGGGCCCAGCATCTCCTTCACGCTGGTCAGGCCGCGGTAGCGGGCCGCGTGGAAATCCTTCTCATGGATGACGCCGATGATGTTGTCGATGTCCTCGTGGTACACCGGCAGGCGGGAATACCCGTTCTCAGCGAAGATCTTGGCGATCTCCTCCATGGAGTCGGTGTCCTCCACCGCCACGATGTCCACTCGGGGCGTCAGGATGTCCCCGGCCTCCAGGTCGCCGAACTCGATGGCGGAGCGGATCAGCTGGCTCTCGTGCTGGTCCAGACCTCCCTCGTTCTCCGCCTCGGATACCATGGTGATTAGTTCCTCTTCCGTGATGCCCTGGTCCTCAGAGGGGTGGAAGATCATGTTCAGCAGCCGCTTCCACTGGGAGAACAGGAAGTTCAGTGGCCGCAGGACCAGCAGAAACACCCGCAGGATGGGCGCGGAGAACATGGCGAAGCTCTCCGCGTGCTCCTTGGCCAGGCTCTTGGGGGAAATCTCGCCGAAGATCAGCACCACCAGCGTCAACACCACCGTAGAGACGGTGGGGCCGTAAGCCGCATACAGCTTGGTGAACAGCACTGTGCCCACAGTGGAGGCGGTGATGTTCACGATGTTGTTGCCGATGAGGATGGTGGAGATCAGCCGGTCATAGTCCTCCACCAAGTCCATGGCAAGAGCAGCCCGGTGGTCGCCGGACTCCGCCCGGCTCTTCATCCGGATCTTGTTCAGGCAGGAGAAGGCGGTCTCCGTGGCGGAGAAATAGGCCGACATCATCACCAGCAGGACGATGGCCACGGTCATTGATATAGTGGAACTGTCCATGGGAAAAATCATCACTCCTCAAAAAAATCAGCGGATCCCTGAGGCCCAAAACGCGAAAAGGGCAGTCTCACCCCTTGGGGCAGACTGTCCTTCTGAAAGACACCTCGGTATGTATGGGTGGGCAACGGAGGTTCGTCCACGCGGGTTCACAGATCCTTCCTGGCCGGCAGGCCAACTTACTTATCTGCTAATATACCATAACAACGGAAGGGATGCAACACTGATTTTTCAGGTTCTTGCACCCAGGGCGGAGATGCGGGAGATCAGCGGCAGTCTCCGGTTATAGAGGTCCACGAACCGGCCAACCGCCAGTGCGGAAAAAATGGTGCCGATCCCCAGGCCCTGGAGCTGATGGAAGAAGAGCAGGGAGAGGAGCAGGGCTGTGGACACCAGCGTGGCGTCGAAAGCCGTCTTTACATTGCCGAACTGTCGGCCGGTGACGACTGCGATGGCCTGGACGATCCCCTCGCCGGGGACCATCAGCACCCGGGGCGCCACCTCGACGCTGATGCCGAAGCCCAGCACGGCGCAGCCCACGGCCAGCGCCAGCAGCCGCATGGGCAGCACACCGACCTCCATCCAGGAGAGGAGTCCCATGCTCACATCAATGAACAGGCTGAACACCACATTCACAGCAACCTGTAGGAGCTGAACGGGACGGAAGTCCTTCCGCAGCAGCAGGACCTGCGCCAGAATGAACAGCATATTCATCAAAAAAGTGAACTGTCCCAGCGTGACGGGAAAGCGGAGGCTCAGCACATAGGGCAGGCTGGAGATGGGGGAGGTCCCCAGCGCGGCCTTGGTAATCAGGGCCACGCCGAAGGCGTTCAGCAGGACCCCGGCAGTGAACCAGCCATAGCGGGAGAGAGCGATTTTTATGGAGTGCATCTTGTTGGATCCGTCCTTTTTCGCAGAATACAGGGGGTACCGGTCAACGTGTCAGCCGGCGTCCAGAATGGCCTTTACAGCCTCCCGGGTGGAGCGGGCGGGAAACAGCTCATAGCCCACCAGCCCTGTGTAGCCGGCGGCCTCCAGCGCCTTGTAGACCCGGGGGAAGGCGATCTCCCCGGTACCGGGCTCACGGCGGCCGGGGGCGTCTGCCGCGTGGACATGGCCGAAGGTATCGGCGTACTGCCGGATGGTGTCGCAGAGGCGGCCCTCGCTCAGCTGCATGTGGTAGATGTCATACAGGACCTTCAGGCGGGGAGAGCCGATCAGGCGTACCAGCTCCGCCGCCGTCTGCGTGTCCCGCAGAAAATTGCCGGGGTGGTCTGTGGAGATGTTCAGCGGCTCCAGATAGAGGGTGACGCCTGCCTCCTCCGCCAGGCGGGCGCTGGCGGCAAGGCCCGCGTACAGGGAGCAGAGCTTCACCGTGTGGGAGAGGTCCTCCCGGGGCGCCAGCACCACGCCCCCCGGCCCCAGACCGTTGGAGTGGACGGTGACGCCGGAGGCGCCCAGGAACCGGGCCGCCTCCAGAGAGCGGTGCAGAAAGGCCAGATACGCCTCCCGCTGGGCAGGGTCGATCAGAGAGAGGTCCGCGTCCCCGTTGAAGCCGCAGACAGGGATCCCGGCCCGATCTGATGCCGATTTGACGGCAGAGAGGTCCCGGTCCGCCCAGCTCCAGAACTCCACGGCGTCAAAGCCGTCCTCCTTTGCCGCCTGGAACCGGTCCGGGAAGGGCAGCTCCAGGTACAGCGTGTCAATGCAGGCGGAACGTCTCAGCTTCATGGGGGGCCTCCTCGCAAAGAGACATCCTGTCCGCGGACAGGATGTGGAATATGATTACTTTACACCCTGGGGCAGGAGCTGTCAACAGGCACCGTTTCCATCTTCCGGCTTCACCGGACAGCCCTGGCCGCCTGAATAGAGGCCGACCGGGAAGGGCTGTGCCTGGCGGCATTTGCCTGGACGGGCCCCGGGGGAGACCCTTTCCTGAAATCACAGGGGATTGGAGTCGATAGCGCTTTGCAGCACCCGGCAGATTCCGAAAAGACGCTCTCCATAAGGAGAGGCCGGCGCGGATGCGCCGGCCTCTGAAAGGCGAAACTCACATCAGGTTGTAGAGGATCTTGGCCATCTGACCCCGGGTGATGTTGGCTCCGGGCTGGAACGTGCCGTCCGCATAGCCGCTGATGACGCCCTGGGCCGCCATGGTCTGGATGTAGTAGGTGGCGTAGGCAGGGATGGAGGCGGTGTCGGAGAAGGTCAGATCGACAATGGCGTAGCCCTTCTCCTGGGTACGGCCGATCATGGCGGCGGCCTGGGCCCGGGTCAGGGACCCGCCGGGATTGAAGTACAGCCGTCCGTCGCTGCCGGTGGAGCCGTTGATGATGCCCTCGGTGTACAGGGCCTTCACCGCCGTCAGGGCGTAATCCCCGATGGAGGCGTTGTCCGCGAAGGGCAGCGTCACGCTCTCATACTGGGTGCCGTCCAGCCCCAGGTAGCGATACAGCATCACCGCGAACTGCTGGCGGGAGATGTTGTCGTTGGGCCGGAAGGTGCCGTCGGCGTAGCCGGTGGTGATATTGGCGTTGTACAGGAAGTCCACATAGGTGGCCGCCCAGTAGTCGTTGATGTCCGTGAACTTGTGGTCCACGCCGTAGGGCTCCACATCCACGGAGGCCCGGCCGATGTTGCCGGAGAGGTCCCGGGCGGTGATGGTGATCCGCATGGCCTCGTGGCTCTCCCCGGGGCCGGGCAGGGCCACGGTCACAAGACCGGTGGCGGGATCATAGCTGCCGTAGGGGGCGCCGTTGTAGGTGACGGTGACGCTGCCCGCCGGCAGGATGCCATCCACCGCGTCGGCGACCGAGGCGGTCACCTGCCAGAGGGAATTGTCGAGGGAGGCAGAGACCACAGGCGCCGCGTTGTCCGGCGTGCCGGAGGCGGTGGCGGTGATGTGGTCGATATAGATGGTGCCGGAGAGCTTGTCGCCGACAGAAACCGTACCGTCTGCGGCGGTGGTGGCGCTGACCTGCAGACCCTGAATCTCGAAGTGTGCGCCGGGGAGGGTGACGGTGACCTGTTTCCAGCCGGTGAAGTCCAGCGGGGTCACCTGGAGGGACTGATAGCCTGCGGCGCCATCGTTGTACAGCAGGGACAGGATGTTGCCGGAGCCGTCGCCGTAGACCCACAGGTGCAGGGCAGTGTAGGTGCTGCAGTCGATGCCCGTGGACTTGGAGGCCCGCCACTCGGCGGTGTAGGCGCCTTGGGATGCGCCGGTTTCGGTAAGAGTGTAATCCACCTTGGCGGAGCCGCTGCCCATCCGCACGGTGTCGGCGCTGTGGTTCAGACTGAAGTCCATGTTGCTGCCGCTGCCCCGGAAGATGGTGGTGCTGCCCTCAAAGGACTCCACCTCCATGACGCCGCCGGCGGAGACCGTGCCGGAGCTGGAGACGGTGACGGGGATGGAGACTCTGGCCCGGCCGGCGGAGACCGTGATGGTGCCGGTGCCAGGCGCGGCGGCAGTAAAGAGGCCGTGCTCATCCACCGTGCCGATGTCGCCGGTGACCTCCCAGGTGAAGGCTTCCGGATCCGCCTTCAGGGAGATGTGGTTGTAGGCGGCGGTGGCGGCCAGCTGGGTGGTGGTGCCGGTGGCGGCATTCAGCGTGGTGAGCGCGGTGCCGCTGCTGTCCCGGATCACCACGTCCGTGGGATCCTCGATGGCGTAGACGGTGGTAGAGCCTTCTCTGCGGCCGCTGGAGGCGGTGACGGTGATCTCACCGCCCCGTTTCGGGGTGGTGAGGATATTGCCGTCCAGCTCCCCGTCGGAGGCCTCCAGGTCGTAGTCATAGTCCTCGTCCATGGGGATGTAGTTGGTGTCTACGGCGGCGGCGGAGATCTCTACCTTGCTGCCCGCCAGAACGTAGGCGTTGTCCGCCTGGACGTAGAAGTGGCCCAGTTCGCCGGTGGGCTCATTGGTGGCCACCAGGAACAGGTGGTTGGCCACCGCCCGCTCACTGCCGTCGGAGGGGCGGTTGATGGTAGCGGCGGTGGTGTCGTCGGGCTGCGTCACGGTGATGGTGGTGGAGCCGCCGCCGTCCAGGCCGATGGCGGCCACGCAGCCCAGCTCGATCATCCGCTGGGCCACCTGGCTCAGGCTGGCGCCGATGGAGTGGCCGGACCGGCGGCCGTCGATGGTATAGAACACCACGGTGCCGTCAGATGTCACACCCACCGCCGTGCGGGGGTTCACCCCGGAGGGCAGACCGGAGACCACGGCGCCGTCCTGCACCAGGGAGTATAAGGCACCCACGGCGTACTGCACATCGTTCCACGCCTCATTGGCGGCGGAGACGGTGACGGTCACCGTGGCGCCCACCGGGATGTTCCGCAGGGCGTCGGTGTAGTAGGTGTTGGAGAGGGCGTTGGCGGAGAGGACAATCTGGTCCGGCCCGATGGCCGTTGCGGAGGTGGCCTCGATCACCTGGTCCACCACCAGCGTCATGGTGCCGCCGATGGAGAGGGAGCCGTCCACGATGGTGCACAGCACGTCCACGCCGGCCTCGGTATTGCCGGTGGTGTGCCGGTTGTTGAAGTCGTATGTATAGAGGTAGATGCCGCCGGTGGAGACCCGGGCCTTGTTGATGCCGGCCACCGTGCGGATGATGTCCGTGAAGTACCCGCTGCTGTCCGAACCCTGATAGCCCAGGTTGGCGGAGATGGAGAGTCCGGGCTTGCCGATGACAGCAGAGCCATCCTTCCGGAAACCCATGGCGTAGTAGCCGCCGTCGCTGCTGAGGACCTCTCCCTCTGACACCAGGATGCCGATGGGCAGGCCGTTGGAGGTGTTGAAGAAGTCGCCGTTGATGCCCGCCACCACCCGGTAGCCCTGGCTCTCCAGTGCCCGGGCCGCAGAGGTGACCGTGGTGCGGGTGGTCAGGGAGTCCCCGAAGGTGACGATGGGCGTCACATCTGCATTGGGCTCGTATGTGACGACGTTCTCCGTCCGCAGGTCGGAGTACGCAGTACTCCAAAACACATTGGTAGAGAGCTGGGTCTTCTGGTTCAAAAGAGTGCCCTTGGAGGTCAGGTCCTCGCCCATGGCCTCGGACGCGGCGGCGGTGAGGCCCAGGGAGCAAAGAAGCGTGAACGCCAAAAACAGGGACAGGGTTTTGCGCAGGGTGTTTTTCATGTCATACCTCCATAAGCTGCAGCTGAGATGGTCTACATAATCCTCTTCAGAATAGCATAAACAGGCGGAAAAGTAAATGGGAATGGGGCAACAAAATCCACCAGATTGCACAGAGTCTCCCAAATACAAGACGGCGTCTGCGGGAAAAAAGTTCCGCCCGCCGCAGAAAAGACTTGGAGAAACCGGCGCGGTGTATTACAATAAAAGGGAACAGCGGGCGCAGCCCGCGGAAAAGGAGGAAGCGCATGACAGTCAATGTGGACGCCTCCCGGTGTATCGGCTGCGGGATGTGCGCGGCGGCGGTGCCGGCCGTGTTTCAGATCCAGGGGCGGGTGTCCGTGGTGCAGGCCCAGCCCCGGACCCCGGCGGAGGAGGCGGGGGCCTTCGACGCGGCCAACGGCTGCCCGGTCAATGCCATCCGGGCCCGGAAGGCATGAGAAAGAACCGCCCGCCGGAGCATTCCAGCGGGCGGCTTTTTTCATTCAATCCAGGTTCACCCGGAAATCTCCCCGGGCGGCGGCATCGGCCCGCCGCTGTTTGTCCGCGGCCAGGGCATCCAGCATCCCACCGATGATCTGGTTGGACACCAGAAAGCCCCGGGGCGTCAGGTGCCAGCGGCCGTCCTCCTCCACCGCATAGCCGGCCCTGGCGCACTGGTCCAGGAAGGGCAGAAAGCAGGTGAACCGGCGGCGGAAGCGGCGCTCAAATGCCTTGGGGTCCAAACCCGCCGTGGTCCGCAGGCCCAGCATTACCCATTCGGTGTCCCGGTCCAGGGGTGGGATGCGGTCGCTCTCCGACAGCATGGGGGCGTGGTCCCGCACGCCCCGGATATAGCCCTCCAGATCCTTTGTGTAGGCGTACCGCACGCCGCCGAAGTCCGAGTGGGCGCCGGGGCCGAAGCCGGCGTACTCCCCCAGGGTCCAGTATTTCAGATTGTGCCGGGAGGCGCAGCCCGGCTTTGCGAAGTTGGAGATCTCATACTGCTCATACCCCTGGGCCTTCAGGAACTCCACCGTGTAGAGATACATGTCCGCCTGGGCGTCGTCCCCCGGCAGACCCGCGGTCCCCCGCCGGGCAAAAAGGGGCGTACCCTCCTCTACCTTCAACCCATAGCAGGAGAGATGCTCCGGCGTCAGGTCCAAGGCAGCGGAAAGGTTTTTCTGCCACCCCTCCAGCGTCTGATGGGGCAGGCCGTAAATCAAATCCAGGGAGAGATTCTGGAACTTGGCCTTCCGGGCGGCCTCCACGGCGGCTTCCGTCTGAGCCATGGTGTGCACCCGGCCGATCTCCGAGAGCTCTTCGTCATCGGCGGACTGCATTCCCAGGGAGAGGCGGTTGAACCCGCACCGGCGCAGGGTGCGCAGCTCTTTCCAGTCCCCGGCGGAGTCGGGATTGGCCTCCAGGGTGATCTCCGCCTGCTTGTCCACCTTGTATTTTTTCAGAATGGTCTTCAGGATCTTCACCAGCCGCTTGGTCCCCAGATAGCTGGGGGTGCCGCCGCCGAAGTAGACGGCGTGGACGGGCTCGCCCTTCTGCACCGGTTTATCCGACCAAAGCTGAAGTTCTTTGATCAGCGTATCGGCAAATGCTTTGCTTTCTTCTTTATTGCGATACGGCTTGATATAGAACAAGCAATAGAAGCAGCGGGTTTCACAGTAAGGAACGTTGATATAGGCCACCGTTCTGCGTGTACGAGGCTTAGAGACAAGTTCGGATAAGATCGCCGGCATTTCCGTAGACAACAGCATGGAGCTGTCCATTCCCGGATGGATATCAATCTTTTCGGGAAAAGCTTCGACAATAGGATTCTCAGAAACTTTGGCCAGCCAGCGGCTGATGTCGTCTTGCCCTTTGCTTTGGAAGGCATTAAACATCGGGACTGCTTTCTGTCGGTCAGTGTGTTGTGCTTGCATAATGCTAAAATATTGTATTGATAATGATTATCATTTGAATAAATTTAGCACTAAGACAATTTTAATGCAAATGATTATCATCATCGTTTACCTGAATCCTTGTAATCAATATGTATAAAAATTTAACCGGTTCGGATTGATCTGAATTTTTATTAACCATTTGAGACTTTCGTTTAAAACAGTAGTTTGAAGAATGGTTAATCTTTGAATAAAAACAGACAAAAGGAAAAAATTCGTGACTGAATTTAATATTCCGGCACTTCAAATTGAACATATTTCGAAGTCTTTTAACGCCGGTAAAAATCCAAAAAAGGCCCTTTCGGATGTGAGATTTTCGATTGAACAAGGCGATTTTTTCGGCCTGCTCGGCCCTAACGGAGCCGGAAAAAGCACTTTGATCGGTGTACTGGCCAAGACTGTAACGCCTGACAGCGGAAACGTTTCTGTTTTAGGTTACGACATTCGCCGTGACTGGCAGCAGTTCAAAATGGCGATCGGCATCGTCCCGCAGGAAATTACTTTCGATCCGTTTCTGAGTGTATGGGAGACATTAAGACTGCAGAGCGGATATTTCGGCCTGCGTCACAACGATAAGTGGCTCCACGAACTGCTTGAGGTTCTGGATCTTGCCGATAAAAAGAAAGAAAGCGTCATGCGCTTGTCCGGCGGTATGAAACGCCGCGTTCTAATCGCCCAGGCGCTTGTCCATAAACCGCCTCTGATTGTGTTGGATGAACCGACAGCCGGGGTCGACATCAACCTTCGCCATTCGCTTTGGACCTTTATGGAAGAACTAAACCGCAAGGGACACACGATCATTCTGACGACCCATTACCTTGAAGAAGCAGAACGACTCTGCAGAAATGTCGCCATGCTCAATCACGGACGCATTGCGGCCTTAGAGAACACACGCGATCTTCTGAAGGAATACTCAAAAGACCGTGTTGTTTTTACCCTTTCGGCTCCTCTGCCCTCGGACTTTCCGATTCAGATAGAAAAGCTTCAGGACGGATTCTATTGCCTGAACTACGACACCCCAGAAGGTTTAAGAATCCTGCTCGACGAGCTTCATAAGCGAGGCTTAGAGCCCGAAGGTTTAGAACTCGGCAAAGCCAATCTCGAAGAAGTCTTTATGAGAATTACCTCTAAATGAAATTCAAAATAGAACCTCAGCCTTACCGTCCCGGAGCTTCTTTTCTTACGCTTTTGGAAAAAGAGATTCTCCGATTCAAAAAGATTGCATTGCAGACGATTTTTGCACCGGTTCTCATGGGACTTTTGTATTTATTGGTTTTCGGTCAAGTTTTGGCCGGCAAAATGCCGACTTTTGACGGCGTGAATTACCTGCACTTCCTTGTTCCCGGCCTCGTAATGATGACGATGCTGCAGAACGCTTTCGGAAACAGCTCTTCTTCAATGCTGTCTTCGAAGATCATGGGGAGCCTGATCTTTATACAGCTGCCGCCGTTTGCCGGCTGGGAGCTGTCATTAGCGATGATCGGCGCTTCCATTGTCCGCGCCTTAATTGTCGGCGCAGGCGTCCTCTTGGCTTCTTTCCTCTGGTCTCCGCCCCCGA
>OGHF01001404.1_pt1 | contig 14328 bp, 6 predicted proteins | sample 1571481 | NCBI WGS metagenome assembly OGHF01 (sample SAMEA2581952, study PRJEB24529) | metagenome | biome: Human gut stool | place: China | collected 2011
GCCTTTATCTGACCAATTATGCCAATTTGAATCTGGTAGACCAGTTGACACGTGTACCAGGGGTAGGAGCGGTGGATGTCATGGGAGCCGGTGATTATTCCATGCGCGTATGGCTGAATCCTGAAACCATGCGTATCCGCAATATTACCCCGCAGCAGGTTTATGCTGCCATTCAAAGTCAGAATATGGAAGTGTCTGCCGGTTATGTGGGACAACCCATCGGCAGTTCGGCCGATAATGATTTTCAATATACGCTGAATGTAAAAGGACGTCTTTCTACTCCCGAAGAGTTCGGCGACATCATATTGAGAGTGGAAGACCAGGGAAAAGTGCTCCGTCTGAAAGATGTTGCAAAAATTGAGTTGGGCAGTGCCGGGTATGGAGTTGTTTCCCGCTTGAAAGGGCAACCTACGGCTGCTATTGCTGTTTACCAGTTGCCGGGAAGTAATTCGCTGGATGTTTCTAAACACGTCCGTGCCCGTATGGCGGAACTGGCTGAAACATTTCCGGCCGGGGTGAAATACAATGTGACGTTGGATACTACCGATGTGGTACACGACTCCATTGATGAAGTGATGAAGACCTTTGTGGAAGCGATTATTCTGGTGGTGCTGGTTATCTTTTTTTTCCTGCAAAGCTGGCGGGCGGTTCTTATCCCCTGTCTTACTATCCCTGTGTCCCTTATCGGAACATTGGCGGTAATGGCTGCTTTAGGCTTTTCCATCAATACATTGACACTGTTCGGCTTGATATTGGCTATAGCTATTGTAGTGGATGATGCCATAGTGGTGACTGAAAATGCCACCCGTATTCTGGATGAAGGGAAGCTGGACGCCCGTGCCGCTACCGAGCAGGCTATGGGGGAGATTACCGGACCTATTGTCGGAGTGGTGCTGGTACTGCTTGCCGTATTTATTCCTACTACGCTGATTAGCGGTATTTCCGGGCAGCTTTATAAACAGTTTGCTTTGACCATCGCGGCTTCTACAGTGATAAGTGGTTTCAACTCATTGACCTTGACTCCGGCAGTCTGCGCTCTGTTGCTCCGTCCCACCCCGACGCATAAAGCGCGTTTGTTCCTCTGGTTTGACAAGATGAATGACTGGATGCAGCGGGTTTATGACGCTTCGGTAAAATGGTTGTTGGCACGGCCGGTCATTGCTATCGGTTCTTATATCGTAATCTCAGTCATTGCTATTCTGATGTTTGTAAAATGGCCCAGCACCTTTATTCCTGAAGAAGATGACGGATATTTTATGATTGCCATTCAGCTTCCGGCAGCTTCTTCTTTAGAGCGTACACAGATGGTGGGTAAGCAGATTGATGCTATTTTGTCAGAGTATCCCGAAGTGAAGACTTATTTGGGCGTAAACGGATTCAGTATCATGGGAGGTGGTCAGTTGCCTAATGCGGCTACCTATTTTGTGGTGCTGAAGAATTGGAAAGAGCGTGCGGGTAAAGAGCATACCGCTCAAGCGGTGGTCAATCGTTTTAACGGACAGGCATATGCCATGATACAGGAAGCTCAAGTCTTTGGTATTATTCCTCCTGCTATTCCAGGTATGGGCAATACGGGTGGTTTACAACTCGAACTGGAGGATCGTAAGTCTTTGGGTCCGGAAGAACTGCAAAAGGCGGTTGAGGCTTTATTGGCTAATTATCATAATGAACCGGCTGTCGCTTCCATGAGCAGTATGTATCAAGCGGATGTACCTCAATATTTTTTGAATATAGACCGGGATAAAGTTCAGTTGATGGGTTTGCAGTTGAATCAGGTCTTTTCTACATTAGGGTATTACATGGGGCAGGCTTATGTAAATGATTTTGTGGAATTCGGCCGTATCTACCAAGTGAAATTGGAGGCTGGCGAACAAGCCCAAAAAGTGATTGATGATGTGTTAAAACTGAGTGTGGTCAATTCGAAGGGAGAGATGGTGCCTTTCAGCAGTTTTACGCAGATAGAACAAAAACTGGGGATGGACCAGATAAACCGGTATAATATGTATTCGGCTGCTTCCATCACTTGTACGCCGGCTGCGGGCAGTAGTTCCGGACAGGCGATAGAGGCTATGGGGAGTTTGATTAAAAATCAGCTAGGTGGTGAGTTTGGATATGAATGGACCTCTGTTGCCTATCAGGAAACTCAGGCAGGTAATACTACTACAATTATTTTAATCATGGCCTTGTTGGTAGCCTATTTGGTACTGGCGGCACAGTATGAAAGCTGGACAAGTCCGGTGGCTGCCGTGATGGGGCTTCCGGTTGCTATTTTGGGAGCGATGTTGGGCTGCTGGGTGATAGGGGTTCCGGTGAGTATTTATACCCAGATCGGTATTATTCTGCTGATAGCCTTGTCTGCGAAGAATGGTATCTTGATTGTGGAGTTTGCCCGTGATTACCGTAAGGCTGGCAATCCTATCCGTGAGGCGGCATACGAGGCAGGGCATGTGCGCTTGCGTCCTATCCTGATGACTTCATTTACCTTCGTGCTGGGTGTGATGCCGTTGTTGTTTGCCACAGGAGCCGGTGCAGGCAGCCGTGTGGCACTGGGTGCGGCAGTGGTGTTCGGTATGGCTGTGAATACAATTTTTGCTACCATTTATATTCCTAACTGGTATGAAGTGATGCAGCATATTCAGGAAAAATGGCTGACTAAGAAAAAATAATTGTTTAGTTTCACCACAGATTGGTCAGATTTATACGGACAACTCGATTTAAAAACTGTATGGATTTGCGTTATCTGTGGTGAATTTGTGTATCTTTGCGACAAACACATGGAAATATGGATACAATAAACAACGATCTTACTAACTTATTGCAACAGATGGGTGTGCATAAGGAAAGCCTGGGTATAACCCAGCGTATTGTCATTATAGCAGGGATTCTGATCATTGCTTTTGTGGCAGATTATTTTTGTAGAAAAATAGTAGTTCCTACTATAAAGAAACTGACGGCAAGGACTCAGGCTACTTGGGATGATTATTTATTCAATGATGCTGTATTAGATAATATGTGTCATCTTATTCCACCTATTATATTGTATGTATTGCTTCCTTTTGCTTTTCCGCATGAACCTGTGACTTTGACATTCATTCTGAAGCTATGCTGGGTGTATATCACGGCTGTAGCCATGAAGTTGATTTGTTCTTTTCTGACTTCTCTCTATACCATTTCAAGCGAACATGAGAAACTAAAGAATCATCCTCTGAAAGGGGTATATCAGATGATAAAACTGATTGTGATTTGTGTAGGGGTGATCATTATAGTCAGTACCTTGATTGATAAAGATCCTGTGAATATTCTTACCGGATTGGGTGCTTCTGCAGCTATCTTGATGTTGGTTTTCAAAGATACGATTATGGGGCTGGTAGCCGGAGTCCAGCTTTCTGCCAATGATATGCTCCGTCCGGGAGATTGGATTACCATGCCGAAATACGGAGCGGACGGTACAGTAATAGAAGTGACTCTTACCACTGTAAAGGTACGCAATTGGGATAATACTATAACTACAGTCCCACCTTATGCATTGGTCAGTGATTCGTTTCAGAATTGGCGTGGCATGAGGGAAAGTGGTGGACGCAGAGTGAAACGTTCTATTAATATAGATATGAATACGGTCCGTTTCTGTACACCGGAACAAATGAAAAAATTTGAAAAACAAGTCTGGATGTCAGGCTTTGAAAAGACAGGAAAGGAGGAGGTGAATCTTTATGTATTTCGTCACTATCTGGAATATTATTTGCGTCATAATCCTCGGGTGAATACAGAATTGATTTTGATGGTGCGTCAATTACAACCTACGCCGCAAGGATTACCCATAGAACTTTATTTCTTCTCAGCCAATAAAGACTGGATTCCATACGAACGTTTGCAAGCAGAGGTTTTTGACCATTTGTTGGCTGTTCTTCCCGAATTTGGATTAAGGGTATTCCAAATTCCTTCAGGATTGGATGTGTTGTCTCTTTCTTCTCATTAATTATTTATAATCTCACTAGCGGAGAGGTACAGGAATCATCACATATTAACATGGATTACATCAAATTTATTGATTGTCAAAATGAATAATCCGTGTTAATATGTGAGAATGTACACTATTATACATGAAGTTCCAGTATAAACCGAGTTCCTTTTTTATAATCAGTGTCCAAAGTCAGTGTACCATTTAATTTATAAGCGATAAGGCTGCAAGTAGGCAACCCTAGTCCGTTTCCTTGCGTTAAATCGCGTATTTCTGCAAATGGCTTGAACAGTTTTTCACGTGCTTCAACCGGAATTCCCGTTCCCGTATCAGTTAGTATGAATTGATGTGTATGGGCGCTTCGTTTTTTGAATTCCAGTGAAATCTTACCACTTTTCGTATATTCTGCCGCATTGTTCAATAAATGGTTTAATATACGTTCCAATTCTTCTGCATTTGTCTTAATATTTACACGTGGAACATTTACCACTGCTTCTACTCCGGATTTGAAGTTTATTTTCGCTTTTTCCATAATACTTTCACACAATGTATTTATGTTCAGTTCCTTTAGCGGATAATGTTCTTCACGTGTTTCTTCCAATGAAATATACGTCTGGATAGCTGTCATCAGTTCTTTCAGTGCCTTGATGTTTTCATGTAATATTGGGGTGGATATTGTTTCCTTTGTTGCTTCATCTATTGTATTCAGACTTGGTTCAATTTGGGCGCTGATATTACCGATAAATTTAGACTTCTGCTCATTGTTTTCATTCGCTGTCTGCAGGCTATGTTTCAATTTCTTTACTTGGCGGATATGTTTAAATAACAGGGTAGCTAAGAATAATAATCCGGCAGCCAATATGGCGGATAACACACATAGTGCAATGATAATAATTAGATTTGTGGTAATCTTGTCTTCTTTTTCCTGCAAAGTCTTTTGACTGGTTTCATATTTTTGTTGCAGTGTGTTTAGTTCATTGGCTGTTTTTACTGCTTTTATGGAATCTTGCCATGAAGTATAAAGTTTTCTCATTGCAATAGCCAATGGGGCATTATTATTCTGTTCGGCATATCCCAACATGTCTTTATAGCATTGGTCTATTCCTTTTTCGTCTTTACCGGCAGAGCGCTTTTGGAATAAGATGTTGTAACATTCCAAGCTTTTGTCTGTCATACCGAAAGTTTGATAATAATTGGCTTCCGTCATTAGAAGCTCTTCTTGTAAAGAGTCTGATTTTAATTGGTCTGTATAGGAATGAAGTTGTTTCAATAGTATCTTGCATTGTTCTGTATTTTTTAGATTCGTATACATACGCAGGCGTTCTTTACCCACCATGAAACGTAATTTGTATTCGGGTGATTTTTTTTCTTGCTCATTATAATAAATCAATGCATCCATTTGTCGGCAAGTGGCAAAGGCTTCTTTATATTGCCTGTTTTGAGTAAAGAGCGTACTTATCCGTATTCCCTCTTCTACCGCTTTATTTATTTGCTTTTGTTCGGCATACTGAGTGAATTTTGCCCACTTTGTATTTAACTCTTGAATATTGACATCTGCCGGTTTGGCTGTAGTTTGTCCTTGCCCTGCAGCACAACAAAAGGCAAGTGCTAATGTTAGAAGAATTTTTTTCATTATTGAAACAGGTTTTCTGCAAATATAACCTTTTTTTAAGCAAAAAGTTTAGGGAAGTGCAACTTTTTTTCAGCTTCTAGCGTCTAAACAGTAAAACAATAACTTTTAAGCAGGACAGGCCATCTTGTAAAAAGAATAAAATCATAATATTTAAAATGAGAAAAATAGTAATGATAGCTATACTGGTAGTCAGTATGGTACAAGGAGTTTTTGCCCAACAAATAATTATAAAGGGCACTGTGAAAGACGCGACAAGCAAAAAGGCAGCAGAATATGTTAATGTAGTTTTACAAACAGCAGATTCGGTTTTTGTTGGAGGGACTACTACGAATGGTAAAGGCGATTTCTTGCTGAATAAGGTTTATGCAGGCAATTATTTATTGGCACTATCCTGTGTGGGGTATCGTACGCAATTCATTGTATTAGACGGAATTAAACAGAATATAAATTTAGGGGAAATTTTGTTGGAAGATGATGCTGTGGCTATGGAAGGTGTAACAGTTAGTGCTTCCGGACAGATCAGTCATTCGGATCGTAAGTTGATTTTTCCTTCTGAACGGCAAATGAAGGTTTCGACAAATGGAGTCAATCTGTTGCAACAGATGATGCTTCCCCGTATTCAGATAAACCCCATGAATAATGAGATAGGAGTGTTAGGGGGAGGAGAACTTCAGCTTCGTATTAATGGAGCGAAAGCAGAAGTTGAAGAGATTAAGGCATTACAGCCATCAGACATTATTCGAATAGAGTATCATGACAATCCAGGTTTGCGTTATGGTAATGCTGAGGTAGTGCTTGATTATATTGTCCGCCGTCCGGAAACGGGGGGAAACTTTGGAGTGGATTTGTCTCAGGGGATGAATGCCATGTGGGGAGAATATAATGTTTTTGGAAAAGTGAACCATAAGAAGTCGGAGTTTGGCGTTTCGTATTACATGGGACCTCGCGATTTCTATGGTATGTACCGGGATAATGAAGAGGAATTCCATTTGGCGGACGGAACGACATTACATCGTATAGAAGAAGGTGAACCGGGGCACGGATCTATGTTTATGAATAATTTAAGTATGAATTATAATTTGCAGCAGACCGAAAATTCATTGTTCAGTGCTACTTTTCGTTTGAGAAGTAATAGCCAGCCGCATTGGAATTATCAAGGAGTATTGACTAATGTTGCCGATTCTGATGATAAGGTGGATATGATAGACCGTACTAAAGAAAGTTGGTCTCGTCCTTCGTTGGATCTTTATTATCAACAGGGATTGAAAAATAAGCAACTTTTGGTATTCAATGTGGTCGGTACTTATAATAAGGAAAAATCACGCCGTTTGTATCAAGAAAGTTTGCAGGATGAGTTGTTGACTGATATTAATAATAATGTATTGGGAGATAAATATTCTCTGATTGGGGAGGCTGTTTATGAGAAGCAATTTTCTAAAGGAAATTCCTTGAGTTTCGGTTTGCGCCATACTCAGTCTTTTGCCAATAATGAATACCGTAACGGTCATTATTATGAAACGGATATGAATCGAGGGGATACATATGTTTATGGTGAATATAGAGGAAAGGTGAAAAAATTGGACTACAGATTGGGGGTAGGCGTTACTCGTTCTTATTATAAACAAAGTGGTGATGATTCGTATGAGAATTATAGTTTTAATCCCCGTTTGGTACTGCATTATGCATTACCGGGAAATTCATTTGTTCGTTGGAAATCCGATATCAGTAATGCTTCGCCGTCATTGGGGGATTTAAGTGCTGTAGAACAGATTGTGGATTCGTTGCAAATCAGACGAGGCAATCCGAACTTGAAAGCCTATTTGCGTTATCACACAGAGTTGACATACGAATGGCAGAAAGGTATATTTTATTCTAATCTTTGGGGAGCGTATGATTATCAGCCGAATGCCATTATGGACGAGAAGTATCAGGACGGTGACAAGATTGTACAGACATGGGACAATCAAAAGGATTGGCAGAAATTATCGGGGCGTCTGACTTTGCGTGTCGGTCCTATTAAGGATATGCTACAGTTCTCGTTTACCGGTGGAGTAAACCATTATATGAGTCATGGTAATACATATTCTCATATTTATACAAACTGGTATTGTAATGCTGAAGCATCCTTTAATTACAAGCAGTTCTCTCTTTACTGGCAGATGAATACTAACTGGAATAATTTCTGGGGGGAAACCTTGTCGGGGGGAGAGAATATTCAGGTATTGATGATGTATTACACGCATAAGAATTTGCGTGTGGGGCTAGGCGCTTTCAATCCGTTTACGGATAATTATAAGCAACAGACTGAGAACTGGAATAAATATGCTTCTTATAAAAAAACGAATTATGTGAAGGAGAGCTCGCAAATGTTTTTGGCAAGTGTTTCTTATAATTTCTCGTTTGGCCGTAAGTTTAAGACAGGTCAACGGAGGGTGAATAATAGTGATAACGATTCCGGAGTGATGAGTACCGGAAAATAAACAAGATAATCATTTGAATGAGCTTAAGTTCATGGGGCAAGTAAGTTAAGTAACTTGATTCACGAACATAAGTTGCTTGGCTTACGAAGTTAAGTTCATAAATTTACCGGAATAATAGATATATTACCCTTAACAAAATCATATATGAAAATGAAAAAAAACTTGATTGATTATGAACTCCTGTGGGAGAAAATTACGGATTACGCAAAGGTCACCGGTAGAACGACTGCTCGTCCTGTACTTCTATTATATTATGTATTGCGAAGCCCCGAAACTCCTTCTTCGGATAAGATGTTGATTGTGGCGGCACTTTCGTATCTGGTATTGCCGATCGATTTGATTTCGGCTAAGCGGTTACCAATTATCGGCTGGATTGATGAAGCGGTATCTTTGGTTTATGCTTATAAAAAGGTGTGCCGCTATGTGACTCCTGAGATTGAATCAGAAGTGGATAATATATTGGAACGCTGGTTCCCGGAAGGAAAGTATGAGTTGATAGAAGAATAAATATTGTACTTGTCTTTGGGGAGTAAGGATGGGTAAATGGAGTATTTTAGGAATGGGCTTCGTCGAATTTCGGCGTGGCCCTTGCTGATTGTAGACAAAGGTAAATTGTAACTCCCCCCAAGGAACTTCATTTTGTCTGAGAATATGTGAGGTATGTAAAAGCGTTACAATATGTTTTGAGTCTTATTAATTCCCTATAATTCAATTATTAACATGACCTAAGTTCTCTTAGAACTTTATATTAAATATTGCTGCAAAGATATGAAAATATATTAAATATCAAAGAAATTGCAGATAAAATGTTGGATAATAAATAATTTTATTCTATTAAGCCTTACTTTTTGCTTGCCAAATCCAGCAAAACAACTCTTTTTGAGCGTTTTTATCTAAGTTCTAAGAGAACTTAGCATTTATGAACGTTAAATTAAAAAGTTTTTTTATGAAAAAGAGAGTTTTGTTTACGTTGGCTTGTCTATTCCTATGGACAGGTATGGCAATGGCTCAAGTATCCCGAATTACTGGAGTTGTAGTTTCGGCAGAAGACAATGAGCCGATTGTCGGAGCTTCGGTTCTTGTGAAAGGTACTACCCTTGGAACTATTACCGATATGAATGGCCGGTATAGTATAAACAATATTCCGGTCAATGCAAAATCTTTGGTAATATCGTTTGTCGGTATGAAAACACAAGAATTGGCTATAAAGGGTGGTGAGCAAAGAGTAGTGATGCAAAGTGATACGGAATTGATTGATGAGGTCGTTGTAGTGGCTTATGGTACACAGAAAAAATCATCTTTTACAGGAGCTGCTTCCACAGTAGGGGCCAAATCCATAGAGAAACGTGCTATCACTAATGTTACAGCTGCATTGGAAGGAAATGCTTCCGGAGTTCAGGTGACTGCTGCCACCGGACAACCTGGTGAATCTTCTTCTATCCGTATTCGTGGGTTTGGCTCAGTCAATGCATCCAATGCTCCTTTATATGTAGTGGACGGAACTATATACAATGGCAGCATAGGTGATATTAATCCTGCGGATATTGAGTCTATGACTATATTGAAAGATGCGGCATCTACTTCTTTGTATGGTTCAAGTGCGGGTAATGGTGTGATCTTGATTACTACTAAAAAAGGTAAAGAGTCAGGTGGAACAGGAGTAAACTTGACCATTAACCAAGGATGGTCAAACAGGGCTTATAAAGATTATAAAAAGGTGGGGATTTATGATTACTATCCTTTACAATGGGAGATGTTGAAGAACTCTTATATTACATCTGGTAAGGATGCTGCAACGGCGGCCTCATTGGCAACATCTAAAATTGGAAGTACATTGAAGTATAATCCTTTTGTTGGTGTCGCAGATGATGCCATTGTCGGAACTGATGGAAAACTGAATTCTTCTGCTGATGCATTGAAGTGGGGGGATGATTTGGATTGGGAAGATGCAGCTTTCAAGACCGGCTATCGTCAGGAATATAATTTGAGTTATAATACAAAAACAGAAAAAAGTGATACTTATGCTTCTGTTGGCTATTTAAATGATGATGGTTATATGATCAAGACTGACTTTGAACGTTATTCTGGTCGTTTGAATTATAATGTGTATCCTACTAAATGGTTCAAGACTGGTTTGAATTTGGGAGTAACGCGTACGGTATCCAATTATTCAACTTCAGATTCGGGAAATTCGAGTTCATATAGTAACCTTACCCGTTTTATTCGTACCATGGCTCCTATATATCCCGTTCATAAACATGATTTGGAAACCGGTGCTTATTTGGATGCTAATGGTAAGGCAACTACTGATCCGGGTGAATATATTTATGATTATGAAGGAACTCGCTTGTCGAATAATGGACGTGATGCGATAGCTGAAACAGAGTTCAATCAACGTGAACTGGTGCGTGTTAATCAGACTGGACATACTTATCTCACTTTGACTCCGGTTGAAGGGTTGAACCTTACAGCCAATTACTCTATCAATAATATTGATTATCGTCGTAAAGTCTATGAAAATCCTTATGTGGGCGATGGCACTGCCGGACCGGGTCGTTTGAACCAAATGTCTACCCGAACGCTGACTCAGACCTTCAATCAATTGATAACTTATAGCAAGTCTATCGGAAATCATAACTTTGACGTTCTTTTGGGACATGAAAACTATTCTTATAAGTATGAGTATTTATATGGCATGAAGACCCAGGAAACAGTTTCGGGCATGTATGAATTTGGTAATTTCGTAAATATCAGTTCACTTAGCTCCTATACGAACACCTATAAAAAGGAAGGTTACTTTGGCCGTATCAATTATGATTATGCGCATAAATACTACGCTTCACTTTCTTATCGCCATGATGGTTCCTCGCGTTTTGCAAAAGAGAACCGATGGGGGAATTTCTGGTCGTTCGGAGCAGGCTGGAGAATTAGTGAAGAGGCATTTATGAAGGATGTGAAATGGGTGAATAACTTGAAATTACGTGCTTCTTACGGTGAAACAGGTAATGATAATATATTGGATAGTGATGGTGATCCTGATTATTATCCTTATCAGACCTTATATGGTTTGGGATATAAGAATGGCTCAGAAGCTGGAGCCTACTTCACGGTGATAGCCAATCCCTCATTGAAATGGGAAACACAGATATCTACGGATATTGCTCTTGAATTTGGTTTGTTTGACCGTTTGACGGGTACTATTGAATATTTTAAGAAAGATTCCAAGGATTTGTTGTTTGATGTTTCCCAGCCTGCTTCTGTCGGAGTAACATCCATTATACAGAATATCGGTAAGGTTACTAATTCAGGAGTGGAAATAGAGTTGGATTATAATGCATTTAAAAATAAAGATTGGAGTGTATCTGTTGGGGCCAATGCTACTTTTGTGAAGAATAAGATCAAGAATCTGCCGGCTACAATGAAAGAAAATGGATATATCAGTGGCTCAAAAAAGTGGTTGGAAGGAAAGTCCATTTATGAATTCTGGCTTCGTCAATGGCATGGGGTAGACCCTCAGACCGGTGATGGTTTATATGTGGCTGATGTAAGTAAATATAATCAAGGGAATATCGGAACAGGGGATGGAAACATTACGCAGAGCCAGTTTGATGAGTATAAAAAAACAGTAGTGACTATTGATGGTAAGGAATTGACCAATTCGTATACTTATGCTAAATACGACTTCAGCGGTTCTTCTATTCCTGATGTGTATGGTGGGTTTAATGTCAGAGTTAGTTATAAGAACTTTGAATTGGCTGCTGTATTCTCTTACCAGTTGGGCGGTCAGATTCTGGATACTAATTATGCTACCATGATGAGTATGACTGAATTTGGTTATGCACAAAGTCCGGATTTGTTAAAAGCATGGAAACAGGCAGGGGATATTACTGAGGTTCCCCGTATAGACAATAGTGCGGCTCATACCACGAATATTGGTCAGTCTTATTCAACTCGTTGGCTTACCAGCTCGGATTATCTTAATTTAAGATCTGTCACTATTGGCTATCAGCTCCCAAAAACTTGGTTGAGCAAAGTGATGCTTAAGAGTGCCCGTTTGAATCTGACTGCGGAAAACTTGTTCATGTTGAAAGCCCGTCAGGGATTGAACCCGATGGCCAACTATTCCGGTGTGACTTATAATGAGTATATGCCGTCCCGTAATATCACGTTAGGGCTTAATGTTTCATTCTAAAAATAAAAGAATTATGAGATCAATTAAAAATATAACATTAGGATTAGCGACAGTTGGAGTAATGTCTCTATCCGGTTGTGCCGGTGATTATCTGGATACCATTCCGTCTACCTCTGTTTCAGAAACGACAATAAACACCTCGTTGGACAATCTTTATATAGCATTGAACGGAATTCATAAAGAGATGGTTTCTCAGGAAAGCGGATATCAGTGTCTGGGCGGTGAACCCGGTTTTATGATGTCACGTGATGCAGAGGCTGATGATATGAATTGGCAGACAAATACATGGATGAAGGCGGCCTATTTAGGATGGCAATGCAATATGAATGAAACGAATGGTTATAATTATAAGTTCTGGCAGATTTATTATCAATGGATTCTGAATGCCAATAAAATTTTGGCGGGTTTGGAGGAAGTTGAAATAACTAGCCAGGAATTGTTTGACCAGATAAAGGGAGAAGCCTTATGTATCCGTGCTTGGGCTCATTTTAATTTGGTCCAGCTTTATGCAAAACGTTATGAAGCCGGCAAGGATAATACACAGGATGGAATTCCTTATCGTGAAAAAGCTGTGGCCGAAGAGCAGGCACGTAATTCCGTAGAAGATGTTTATGCTAAAATCAATAATGATTTGGATGAGGCTTGTATACTTTTGAGTGGAATAAAAGTAAATGATGTCAATCATTATAGCGAGATGGTGGCATGGGGATTGAAGGCACGTGTAGCACTGGCCATGCAAGATTATAATAATGCGGCGGTTTATGCAGGGAAGTCTGTTTCTTTAGCTGAAGCTGGTGGTCACCGGTTGATGACTGGCAGTCAGTTGAATTGTGGGTTTGCCAATATCACGACGGACACTAAAGAAGCGATGTATGCTGCAATGACTCCCGATGATAAGACTGTCTATTTTTATTCTTATTATGCATATATGTCATGGAACTTTAACTCCAGTGCCATTCGTCAGGGAGTGAAGTGCATAAATGTGGATGCTTATGAAACGATGTCTGAAACAGACTTACGGCGTGCGTGGTGGGATCCGACAGGGGAAGCATCTGTTCCATCATCAAGTTATGCAAAGAATGCTTATCAAAACCGTAAGTTTACTGCCCGTTCTACAGCCGATGCTGTAGGTGATGTCGCATTTATGCGTTTGGCAGAAATGTATCTCACCCAGGCCGAAGCATTGGCTCGTGCAGGAAAAGATAGTGAGGCGCAGGCTGTGTTTACTAAATTCCAGATAACCCGCGATCCCTCTTATGTTTCAAAAGGAAATATCGGTGATGCTTTGGCAGAGGAAATTATGAATAGTCGCCGGGTGGAATTGTGGGGTGAAGGTTTTCGTTTTTATGATTTGAAACGTTTGCATATGTCTATTAAGCGTGGATCAAATTTTGATATAGCTTTCTGTACTTTTCTTGAAAAGGATAAAGATGCACAAGGTTGGGTGTGGGAGATACCTAAAATTGAAACTGACTTTAATTCACTTTGTACGAAGAACTATTGATAATTCTCTCTAACACATAAATTTTCTCTTAAAGGAGGTGGGCAGAATTTTTCTTGAAAGTTTTGTAGGGATATTCAGTAAATGTCTCTAAAAAATAAGATGGCATATGAAGATGATAGGGCATGACCATTTCATATGCCATTCTTATTGTCATTTTTCCGTGCTTTCTCACATACTTCTATCCGACAGGACATGACGTTCCGGAAGAAGTCTGATGACCTCTTCTGATTCTGTGAGTAAAATCATATCATGCTGCTTTAGCTGTTTTGTTTCTGATTTTTTCTATCATCAGTATGGCATTTGCCGTATGTATTCCAAAGAAAATCCACAGTATTTCCGTCTTCCTGTTTCTGGCCTTTATCCTTGAGAGCGAGTAATGTTGCTTTTGAGTGCCGAAGCTTCCTTCAAGCCGTGTTGCCCTTTCTTTTGAGAGTTCGCTTCTAAGCACCTTCCTCAAAGGCTCATCTTTGGCCGCCCTTCCCTTGCGCACAAAGGATGTGGATATCCCATATTTTGTACAGAACTTTCTGTTGGCATTATTGGCATATATGGAATCGGCAG
>OGHF01001405.1_pt1 | contig 14325 bp, 10 predicted proteins | sample 1571481 | NCBI WGS metagenome assembly OGHF01 (sample SAMEA2581952, study PRJEB24529) | metagenome | biome: Human gut stool | place: China | collected 2011
ATTACAAAACTCCTAATGGAGAGAAGATTACATGGCGCAGAGAAATCAATTTTGTAGCTCCTAAATATGATGAAACTGGTAAGCAGATAGGTGTATATTATGCCAAAGGATTCATCGGTATTCTTGAAAAAATGTCTACTTCCGTAGATAACGGTATCCTATTGTTTAGGCGTGGTCGTGTTATCGGAAGCAGTTATGATGAGAAATTTCGTCCAAAAATTCTGAGCGGAGAAGAAGGTTCTCCTCGCTATAAACGAATTTTTGGAGAATTGGAACTTGAAGGCTTTGATGTAAGTTTCACCAAAAGTTCTTTCCAGGACGATGATGAGTTTTCTACTTTCATTGAAATTCTTAAAGGCGACATTGACCGAGATAAATCTTTAGACTTATTTGGTCAGGCACAAAACTACACCAAGCCCAAAACTCAAGCAGATAAGACCAGGGCTGCTCAGCAACTTGTTAAAACCATAGCTGATGAAATATCCAAGCCAATGGAATTACCTGTTGAGCCTATAGAAGTTCCGACGACTATCGCTAAAACTTCGATAACAACTACTGTTGTCGAAACCCCTTCTCAGACAGAGCCAGCGCAGACCATTGAAAACGAGTCATTTGAAATTCCGGCTATTGAGACCGAGGTTAAGCCCTCTGCTTCAACTTCATTCAGATTGGTTATCAATGGCGTTTCCGAAAGTTCAAGCAAAGGTCTTTATTCTTTGGTAAATAAACCAGACGGGAAATATTATGCTACTATAAATTTGTCTAATGGGTTCTTTGAACGTTTTAGAAACTGTCTTTCTTCTGAAGACAGTATTTTGCAGTTGGCTTATTTTATTAAAAATTTGGTAGTAACAGAACTTCTTCTATTGCAATCCGGCACACCTTCGGCTGCAGCTTTTAGAAATAAGTTCAATCAACTTTTTGGCCTGATATGACAGAAATTATTTCCATAACTGATATAGTACAAGACCCTCCAAAGGACTACTTTATGCCATCCATTGGAGAACGCACTATGGCGTTTATAAATAGCCAAGAAAAAATTGATGAGGACAGTAAACTCACAATAATAGAAGAAGCACAAGATATTCTTTCTCATTGTATTCTTCCCGGTAATCAAGAATCTATAACCAACATTGCTGTTGGTTATGTTCAGAGTGGAAAGACATTATCTTTCACTACTCTAACAGCACTTGCTGCTGATAATAATTGGCGTATCGTCATTTATCTCACTGGTACTAAGACTAATCTCAAAGAGCAGACTTCTTCTCGCTTGCGTCAAGATCTTCTTTTTGACGAAAACGAATACTACAAAATTTTCACAGACCCAAGCATCTCAGATCGCAACCGCATAAAGAATTTTATGGAGATAGGGCAAGAAGTTCTTCTTTTTCCTATCCTCAAACATTATAAGCATATAAATTCTTTAGCTCAGATTTTTGAAGATCCCGAAATCAAAAATCTTGTTAAGAATTTTGGTGTCATTATTATTGATGATGAAGCTGACCAAGCAAGTTTCAACACGTTTGCAAAGAAGAATGCAGGAAAAGAAGACTGGGAAGATGATGATTTTAGTAGAACTTATAGCGCAATCTTACGATTGAAGAAAACTCTGCCAAATCATTCATATATTCAATATACTGCCACTCCGCAAGCGGCGTTCCTTATTGACAATAATGACATTCTTTCTCCCAAATACCATACTGTCTTGACTCCAGGTAAAGGATATACGGGTGGTAAATATTTCTTCAAGAATACGGAGTGCAACTTGCTCTCCATTATCCCAGATGAAGAAATTTATCATTACAGCCGCAATCCTTTAACTGAAATACCAGCCTCTTTAATGGAGGCTTTAAGGCAATTCATTATCAGCGTAGCCATTGTTGTCATCAAAGAAAAGCGTCAACCATTCCTTTCTATGATGGTCCACATTGACGGTCGCAGAGATACCAACGAAATTTTCGAGCACTGGATTTCAAATAACTTACAGTATTATTTGGAAATTCTTCGTGCTCCCCAAGGCGACCCTGGCAAAGATCTCTATATCCAGTCTCTCAAACAGTCATTCGATAGTATAACTCAATACATGGAAAATCCTCCCTCTTTTGAGGAAGTCCTTCCATTAATTCCGCGTACCATACTCAGGACACAATGCCATTTGGTTCAAGGTGACAGCGAGAATACCATTGATTGGAATGCCGAGAAAGGACATATTTTAATCGGTGCAGATATGCTCAACCGAGGATTCACTATTGAAAAACTTTCAATATCCTATATGCCTCGCACATCTGCCGGGCGCTCAACAGCTGACACCATTGAGCAACGATGCCGATTTTTTGGTTATAAGATGCCATACATTGACGTATGCCGGGTGTTCCTCAGTGCGAAAAGTAAAGACGAATATACCGCTTATGTCGAGCATGAAGAAGTTTTGCGGTCGAGTTTAAAGCAATGCCATACGCTTGCTGAGTTCAGCAAACATTCTATAACAATGCTTCTTTCAGATTTACTCAATCCGACCCGTACAAACATTCTATCTAATAAGTTAGTAAGAGATAAACTTATTGGCTGGAGACAGATGCTATCACTCGATTGTATGCAAGAGAACAAAAGACTCTGTGTTGACTTCCTCAGCCGCATAGAATCTTTTATCCCATGTGGTGAATATGGCAACGAAATTAGAAATCATCGTCATGCGTTAGTACCTATTGAGGAATTTATTAAATTTTTCCGTGAGTTCAAGTACATGGATGTACCGAACATTACAAGAAAAATTGTTACTATCCAATACCTTCAATACATTAAGGATTTCGAAAATATTGGGGTGATTGATGTCTACCAAATGGCTTATCAAACGGAAACTTCAAGAAATTTACGTAGCCGTAAAATTAAGGGAAATAAGCCTAATAACCTTCAAGCCGGTCGAGCAGACAATGCTTCTTATCCAGGTGATAAAGAATTCTGCTCAAATTCTGTAGTATCGGTTCAGTTTCACCATATTATTCTCGATGATCCCGGATTACAATATGGTAAGAAAGATTTGTTTAACCTCGCCTTCTACTATCCACTCGCTATCGGTGAAGATTTTATAAGGCTCGACAAACCTGTGGAAGATGATGACTCTGAATAATATTAACTTACTTGAGAAGTTTCGTGAACTTAAAGCCCGACCTCATACTAAGAGCGGCTTTAATGCTGTTGTAATTTCTGAAACTTCTCCACATCGTTTAGGCATAACCTCGGAAGGTTACCCTATATTTTTCATCGCTTGTTCTTCATCTGAACGTGTTTCAGATATTAACCTTCGACTTTTCAAAGTCTTGTTCAATCGCCGATGTACCATTTCCGACACTACTACCGAGTCAGATATTCAAGGTACATTTTCGATAATACAGTTAAGTTCACAAAACCCTGACTTCCAAAAATATTTTCTGGAAGTAGTATTTCTACTTTTATGCCGGTTGGAGGACAAGCCTACCGTCAATATATTGAAAGCCGAAGTATCAAAATTGATAAGCCTCTTTACGAGTGTAAAATCAATTTCTAAAGAAGTAGTTAGAGGTCTTTGGGCTGAGCTAATTTTGATTAAGCGAGCCTCAAATCCGTCATACCTTATTCGCTCCTGGCACGTTATTCCTGAGGATAAATTCGACTTTAACGATGGTTCTGATAAAGTAGAAGTCAAATCTACTAATGGGACTAAACGAGAACATACATTTTCTCTTGAACAACTCAACCCTAATAAAGGATCAAGATTGCTCATCGCTTCAATGTTTGTTTCGCAAACAGGAGTAGGTAAAACTATTTTTGACCTTGTAGACGAAATTAGTTCTTCTATTTCTGACGTTGATGTTCTGTTTAAACTCCGCGAAGAAACAACCCAAACGATTGGTTCACATATCGAAGAAGTTTCCAACATGTTCTTTGATGAAAATGTCAGCCTTGATAGTTTACGGTTCTTCGATTACGCCTCTATACCCTCTATCAATATAGCAAATGTTCCAGCGGAAGTTTCTGCCATTCATTTCCGGTCAGATCTTAGCGATGTTTCACCTGTCGACTCTTTCGACCAAGACAGTGTCTTGTTTAAATCTTTATAGCCTATGGCGAAACAACAGTATTTAAAAGGGACTGCTTTATATGACAAATTCCTTTCGGGATTTGCACATTATGCAGGGCTTAATATCATTTCTCGAAATGATATTTTACACATTAGCATTGACGGACACGAATACTACATTTATCTCAAATGTATTTCACACAAAGGTAATCCATATCCGCTTAATGATCAACGAGCTCAGCTACCGCAACGCCCTATATTTGACGAAGTAAAATCTTCTGACATAGATTTCCTTTTCCTTGGATACGATATGGATAATGATGTATTTGTCTGCTGGGACCCACTAAAAGTTCGTCAACGTCTAAACGTAAAATCCTATGTTTCTTTTTATAGTTTCAAGGACTTGCAAAGCAACGTTCAATTAGGTAGAATTGACTCCGCCGAACTTTCAAATGGTGATAAATTTGTGCTTTTCAAGAGGGATGATATGCTTTCCTTTTTCAATATGATAAAGGTACACTTCCCTCGATTGAAGGAAACTGACCAGATTGATGAATCCGAGGAAGAAATGCCAATATCAGCACCGACAACAACCCCTTCCAAAAAAGTTGAAGTTGTCGGTATCCTTTCAAATGTTATTTCTGACCAATCAGTTAAGTTACTCATTGATTCTATGGTAGCAGATGAACAAAATCGTATGCAAATCATTTGCTCTTGCATGAATGATTTTCAAAAGTTTTATTACAAAATGAAACTTACCGATTGGAAAAGAATCATTTACACTTACCTTGATGAAACAGAGACATTTGTAGGTGAAAATAATTAACAATTCCTATACCCACTCACTCTTGAATATGTACATGTCCAAAAGTTCTTTCCCTTCCTCCCAGTATAAGCACGAAGACATTATAAAAAGTGCGGTGCTACGGGACGGTATTTATAATACATCACCTTAGTAATGGACCGTATCACGCCACGCAATGAGATACCTCCTGTATAGAAGAGGTCGGTGTTCCAACTGTGTATCTCCGTAAGGACAAGGTCCGTAATACTGCTGATGGTCTCCACATATGCGGTTGCAGAACTGGTCCTCCAGACATCACTTATCTCTTGTGATATTGCTAGTTGCATACAGGGCTAGGACATTGTCGGGGATACCTTGGGAATTAAACTTAAACATAATACTGTTTAATTTTGATTAGTTACTTATCAATAAAACATTAGTTAATACTTATGCTTACTATTTCTCACAAAAACTAAACCCCTGTACGTCAAAATCAATATAAATAAATGTTATTCAGCAACTTATACACTTTCAATCATTTTTACCGGATACCAATAACAGTATTACTGAATTCAATAGCAATCCTTTTGCAACCTTCAATTATCCTGTTATAATATTGTTCTGTAATCATATTAGTAATAATAATTGTTTCTTAATGCCTCAACCCCGTTTCTACTTAGAAAAATTGACGGCTCCCCTTTCTTTGCCTCACCTTTAGAGTTGTGCCTTGTGGAATTACTCACCAGCACACACAATTTCTTTGCTCTGGTCACACCTACATAATGCAAATCTAAATCTTGCGCCTCATTAGGATAGCAGGCAACTCCATTCTTATATTGCTTGAATGGAATCTCAAATTCATTCATGTTAAGATGATAGACAATATCGAACTCCAATCCCTTTGACTTATGCAAGGTCATAATTACCACCTCATTAGCTGAAAATGATCTATAGCTATCTATCCAGTCCTTAGAATTCAGCACCGAGTTCAAATGTTTTATCGAGCTACCCTCTTGATATTTAGGCAACAAAATGTCTGCAATGTTTTTGAATAGTCTTGGCAACGCATCTATCATATCATCTTTATTTACCGACCTAATCTCATCACGGATTCCAAGAAGTCGTTTTCGAGCGCATGATGACAAAAGTGCAAAGTCCATATAATAATCTACCACCGACATAAATGGCATTCCCTCATCAAAATAGTATTGCAATAACTGCGCAAAAAGATGTGATCGAGGATTCAAATCATCATCTAACGGAGTTGAAATCACAACCCTATGAGGTATATCCAAATACCCATCTATCATTTCCTGCATCTTTGTGCTTCTCACAAGAATTGCCACTTGACTGAAATCTGTTACCTCCCATTTCTTACAATCATTAATTATCGTATTGTCTAGGTATTCGGCCACTATTTCTTCATCACCATTCACTGCGATATGTTCTACACCCATTTCCCCTTCACATTCCAACAACTGACAGTTTGCATCAAGAAGTCTGTTTGAATAGTTCACAATGGGTATTGAACATCTAAAGTTCTCTGCCAACTTATAAGATGTAAATCCTTCCATTGTTTCAAGTGCGACTAAATAATCACTCACTTTATGTGCAAAACCAAAAATCGACTGATTCACATCTCCTACTGCATTTCCGATTAACCCCAGCCCTATAAGTTCAAGAAATATTCCATTCGTATAAGTATCTGCATCCTGAAATTCATCTATGAACACATACTTAAACCGTGCTTTCAAATGAGCCCTACAAGCAGGACAGTTTTTAATAATGTGTAAGGCCACAAGTTCTAACGAACTGACCAATACTTTCCCTTCCTTGAATAACTCATAAAGATTCTCCCAAACAGCCTCATTTATCTCTTCATAATCCGGATGTATCTTATTTATCCATTCAAAATCTACCATTTTGTCCTTTTCTAAATCATTCTCTGTAATTGGCACAACTTCTTCCTTCGGATATCCTATAACATAATGTCCGAAGGGCAGAATAATCTGTGTCAAACAGAAGCTATCTATCGTTCCAAAGAATGAATTTTTCTCCCATGTGCCATTTTGAAGAGTCTTACGTTTCAAATGTCCTGAAGCTTTACGAGTATAAGAAATCGCAATAACACCTTGATAATCTTTTAAGACATCAGACTCTAATATTCGCCTAATTTTCTCTGAAAGCACAAAGGTTTTACCACTGCCTGGCATAGCAAGCACTACAGTATTTCCTTCTTCTTGGATGATATTACGCTGGATGGGTGTAGGTTCCATAATGACTTTCAATATATTCTTTAGCAGATATCAGTAAATTGGCTAATCTATCGTCCTTTAATAGGTGCAATTGTTCCTTCTTCTTCTGTAGGAAGTGATACATATTAAGCGCCTTGTGCTTTTTCATCTCATCAATGATTTCCTCATCGCCCATTTCATTATCTTCATCATAAAATTCTTTTAGAGAATCGCGCAAAAGGCTGTTCATCATATCAGTTTCCAAATCGACGTTAGCCAACTGAATATCATAACCATCCAAAAAATCAATAAACCATTCAGCTGCTTCCCGATTCTTTTCTGGAATGTCTTCAGGATTATTAAATCCCCGTAATAATTTCTTGTTATTTTTAATAGTATCCTTCTTCCCTTCATCGATAATACAACATTCCTCTAGGCAAGCCACAGCTCTTTCTATCCCTGCATATCTATATTCGTCTTTTTTGGGTATTTTCGTAATATCATTGTCTGTTCTTAACGCCCATTCTATCTCCATCGCATTCAAAACTTTGCAATAAGTTTCGAAGTCTACGCCATCAACGCTTAACACAGAGATATTCATCCTGTCTAAGTCAATTCCAATTTGGCTAGCCAGCGTTTTAAAAAACAATAGTTCGGAAGGGCCTTCTATAAGAATGACATAGTCAGCAAAAAAAGCCTCGGCTGGAATTACACTCATTCTGTACCCCAAGCCATCTATTCCATCTTCAATTATTTTCGAACATCCATCTGAAGCTACTATGGTTTTATTATCCTCTTTTTTATAAAGCCTAATGATAGAATTTGGACTAAATTCACTAACGATGAATGGAGAATGGCTGGTTAATATTATTTGACCATTTAAAGTTTTGCTCAAATAAGCAGCAAGCCCACGCTGTTGATGAGGGTGAAGATAGGCTTCAGGCTCCTCAATACAGATGATAGACACTTCGTTCGCCAACTCTGAATTTTCGTTTTGTGTTGCCCATAGAGAAAGATAGATTTGATTGATTCTACCCTCTCCGCCAATTATCATACTTTTGTCTCCATATTTTGAGGCCAGCGACACGCTATTAATCACTCTGTCTATTTCTGTTGTCGAAGTATCAAACACGATCCTTTGCTCCCTGTTGTGTATGGACAATTTGTCAAGTTCTTCATTCAGACGATCTGTAGCATTCTTTACATACGACAACTCTGGAATTTTTTTATCAACATATTGAAGTTTTTCTGCTATATCGTCATACAAAGCATCATCTTGTTCAATAATTTCGGATTCTCTATTATCTTTTGCCTGATTTAAAAGCATATTCTTCGACTTGTTGATATATCCCCAAAAATCCCTTCTACTACTTATATATTTCAAATTCAAGAATCGTCTATACCAAGGACCTTCAATTTCAGTTAAATCCGTCTCATTATCACTCTTACCACAATAGAAATGGTAATTAACTTTGCCTTTCTCCTTCGCAGCTTTATATTGTATCACCATCTCACCGGCATCGCTATACTTGCCAGGCATCCTTGCAATAACGCACTCATCTGTCACATCAGTGAAATATATCCTAATGATTACCTCTTGTGTATCTTCATACGCATAAAAATCCGAATCATTCAATTCAAAGTCATAATCTGAAAAGCCCTTATCTAAAAGCAAACGCATAGCATGAATCAGGTTTGTCTTACCCACATCGTTTGCTCCTATAACAAGACTATTTTTATTTAAATTGACTGTAACCTCTTTGAAATTACGATAGCCTTTTATATAGATTTTTTGTAATAGCATAATCCTTTTTTCTTTCTTGTATAATTACATAAAACGATTTTTATAGTGCTTTATTGTAGCTACTAATCTTTTTACATATCTCTGATTCGTTGCAAATATTCCATTCGTATTAAACTTAAAAGTACAGGTTTTCTTTTTCCGGCACCTTGTTCTCAAGGAACATAACATGGTAAATCGGGAGATAAAGAATATTTCCTTTTGTCTTTATTTCCCTTTCGTTTGAGAGAACAATAGATGAAACAATATGGTAGTCCTGATTTGTCATCAGGTTATCCAATGCACTATGAACTGTATAATCCTTTCCGGATTTAACTTCAATAGGCAGGACGCTCATGGTGCTACTGTCATCAACAAGGAAGTCTACCTCACCTTTCTGCTTATTGTCGTAGTAAAACAATTTTTCGTAATGTGCTTTCAGCTCCTGGGCAACAGCGCTTTCATAAACAGAGCCAAGGTTAATGCTGGCAATGTCGTTCAGTATTGGCTGGATATTGTAATGATACAACTGGGAAGTAAGCATACCTACATCGTTCATGTACAGCTTCAACAAATTTTTCTGCTGGGATTCTGCTAGGGGATATTTCGGATTGCTGATTGCATGAGATGGTATCGTAATACCAGAATTGATCAGGTACTCAAACTCTTCCACATAATTGCTGAATCTATCGCCTTTCCTGTCTAATATATCTTTTGCCACAATCCGCTTCTTCTTGTTCTCCATCTGAGAAGGAATCATATCATAGATACGGCGGATATACAGTTTCTTGGCAGCGTCCTCTTCGTAACGGGAAGCATCGACACCATACAATTCTCTGATAGCCTCCTGAACCTCTCTCACTTTGACGATATTATGACTGTTTAAATATTCATTTACCGCATCCGGCATACCTCCCACGAGAAGGTATCTTTTGAAAAGACTCAGCACCTTATCATGAACCTCCGGGGCCAAAGGCTGTTTCTGCTCAAAGGATTGTCTCAGATGCGTAATCGCATCCTCGCCGAAACCATTTGCAATCAGGAATTCTTCAAAGTCCAGCTGGTACATTTTCTTGGGAATAATACTTCCGACCGGAACCGAAACGGTCTTTTTCAATGCAATTCCCAACAGACTTCCACTGCAGATAAACCGATACCGGTGTTCTTGCCTCAAGAACTTGAGCATCGTCAGAAATTGCGAATAATGCTGAATCTCATCAATGAAAACCAATGTATTTTCATATCTGTCCAGTTTGGATCCTGCCACCATACTTAAGTTCAGGTAAAACTCTTCCGTTGTGCGGACATTCTTGAATATCTTGTCGCCCGCATCGTCTTCCACGAAATTTATCTCCACATAGTTGTCATAGAGTTCTGTCCCTACATCACTTATGATGTAAGATTTGCCTATCTGCCGCGCTCCTTCAATAAGGAGAATCTTGTCCTCATTAGACCTGAGGTGGTCATCTATATATGATCGGATCTTTCTGTACAGCATTGTTTTTACATTTTTCTAAAAGATTTGATAGTGCAAATATACACTTTTCCTCGGAAATAAACCTTATGATTCTACACTTTTTCTACATCCTTTCACTTTTTGCAACGTAGCAACCTAGACTTATGGCGAAAGTGACTTTACTTTATCCCCGTACTAATATATACGCCAATTAAAGTAAAGTCAAAATAAGGGAAGAAAAGAGATGGCTTCGCCAAAAACAGAGTATCCGATTTGCCGAAGCCTACCAATGATACAGCCTGTTTTTTCTTTTGGCTGCAAAATCTTCGTGACTGCATCTTGCTTTTAGTTGACATCAGTTGGTGAAAATCCCACTTATTTTCGTACCTTCGCAACGGATAGAAAACAGGTGGACTTCGGACGGGAAAAGGGAGTTTTTCCGTTGGTTCTGATTCAAGTGAAAAGTGCGGCAAAACGGACGTTTTTTGGCCTGAAAAACAAGCGAGAAAAGACTTTTCTACCGTTTAAAACGCAACTCTTTCACATTCAGGTTGTTCGGTATGCTGCATCGGAAAATAACGTCACACAATTAACTGATTATCAATATATTACAAAACAAATAATAGAAAGCAAAAGAAGAAATAATCCAACTTCAATAATATTGATAATCAACATTTTAAACATTCAGGAATAACAAAGTATTGTATCAATTCTTCATGATTTTGTCCCCCGTTTGTCCCCTAAACGGATACAAGGGACAAAATTCTGTCCCCCGATGTATTTGGAACACTTATACCTACCAAATCAGGTAAAAACATAAATAATTATCATTTCGCAGAGTTCTTTGGATCTCTTATTAGCAATGTGCATAAATATGTTACAGAATTGATATACAATCAAATACAAGTCATACACATTGTAGCAGAAGTTACAACAAAAGATATTCAGTTTGAAATATTCAGGAAATATTCTCGTCATTATCTCAGCATTTCCAGAAGTTAAGTCTATCGAAATTATGCTCATATACTAATGAAAACTTGTACCATTATCCAATAACTTATTGTTTCGTTGTGGAGCATATCCTGCCTTTTATTGATGAAACTGATTGAAGAACATTTAATTCGATCCCTTAATTAGAAAGGATCTTTCCTTTCATATATCGTGGATAATTCTATTGTATCAAAAATGTATGCCGCTTAGAATTTGATTAAGCCATATGGAATATCAGAATTGAGCAAATTATCAGCACTATTTCGAATCAGTGCCGATAATTTGCATATTACCGATTTCCAATTTCCAAATGGATTGCCGAATAAACGTCAACCGATGAAGAATAAGAATTAGGGAACCTTAACCTTCTCCACTTCCTGCCATTCTGCAAGAGAGACAATCTCCTTGTATTGCCCGGCAGTCAGAGGGGATTTACCATTATCGCTGCATTCATATTCCCAGGGCAGTTCGTAGACGGTACCCTCTTCCTGATAACCCATATAGTTATGGTATGAATCAGGAACCAACCTTACATAATCTTCTTCCCGAATAATCTTCAGGAACTTGTCTGCATCATTGATTATTAACGGGGCACCAGACTTATACAGGGAAGTAGCGACTTCAATGGCAAGACCGGCATTGGCTGAATAACTGTTGAAAACGGCAATTAGCCATCCGGGACGTTCTGCATCTTCCGCAACAACATTCAGACGTGAAAAACCCAGTTCACCATAATGATCCTTTGCAAACCGCATGAAATCCGCCGGGCTGTCAATGTCGTACAATTTTTCCACATCCAAGAACTTCACCTGATTGTAATAAACCACATCCCGTAACTCTTCCGGGACATCCTGCAGGTCTTCATAGATACAGTCTCTGACACCCCGTTTCCGATAATACGCCGAATATACCTCGTGCGCAATACGGAAATATTTGCAATATTGTCGTATGGTCATAGCCCCTAAAGGAGGCACAGAACATCCGCACAGGGAATCTTCCAAAGCCTTTAAGGAAGTTTCCCTGTCCTTCAACTCAATCCTGAGTCTCGGCACTATCCTGTTAAAATCCTTCCGTGAGATTCTTCCAGTCCGCTGCTGATACGGAAGATTGCCGGCCACGTATTCATTGAAGCCACCAACATTCGCAATCATGGCATCCGCCAGTCTGTACAGATAGGCAAAAATACGGGCAATGGTTTCCCGGAACCATTCATCATCATAGTATTCATTATTATCTGAAACATACGAAGAATAGTTTGAAATACCGAAACGTATATATTTCCGGTCAGTAAACAGAATTGTCCTCCGTTCCATATACTTGGTGGATGCGACATGCAGCCAGAGCGTTTCCATCGGATTGGATGATTGCCAGTCCTGAAGGAATTCTTCTTTACTTCTGTACTCTCCGGAAGCAATCAGATCGTCGGAATCTCCCCATTCTTCAGGCGTGGGGCGCGGAACTTCAATATAGAAGCCCCGGTATTCGTCATTGCCCATCACTTGCAATCTTTCAAGCCGGGACTGGAATTCAACCAGCCTGTCCAGCAAAACATTGTCGACAACAATCTCTGAATGGCGTACTTGTCCCAACCATTTGAAATGGGATGCATTCAGGGAATGCTCTTTGGCTAAATCAGTGAAGAATTTTCTGTCCATAATATGATTCTTGATCTTTTCTTTATTCTCATTAAATCTCAATATACTTACCCGGATCAAACCCGTTCATCAGATGCTCATCTTCAAAAACATATCCCATCTGATTGCAGATTACCCGGGTATTTCCTATTTCTGCGTCGATATTGGTATGTAAGTGGTCATATATCCAGGCATCAATCCTACTGTCGGCAATCAGGTCCCCGTATTCGCTGGCAAATGCACTGTTCAACACTGAGCCTCTATGATGCGGAGCCACTACCTGGAGTGTCGGCAGATGGTGGGTAACCACAACTATATGGAGTGCCGTACTTTCCTCTGTGCTTCTCCGGATAAAGTTAATACAGGTCTCATGCATCCGATTGAACTCCTTCACCTGCAACAGCTTTCCGTCGAACTTGATCTGACGGAAATCGTTCATACCTTTCCATACAAAATATTCGTCTTCGGGTTGATCCGCGACCATAGCGTACTCAGAACGAAGTCGGTGTCATCGATGCGGACAACCTGATTCTGATAATATCCCACATTCTCACGGAATATCCACCTCCATTGCAGGCCCTGCTCCATCACGTCCGAATAGTTATAATATTCGTGGTTGCCGGGGACAATAAGCACCTGGCGGTAGGCCTCCGAAGCCCATTTCCAGAACTTCGTCAATGGAACTATCTTGTCTTTCAGGTAGAATAGTCTCCGGCCAACACCAGCACATCGCTTGTTACGGGCAATTCATTATGTTTCAAATACCTGCTGTTTTCCTGGAACTCCAGGTGCAGATCGCTCATGTATTGTATCCTCATCTTATTCTCCTTTCTTTGATTGTTCTATCTGTTTCTCTATGATTACCTTTACCCGTGCGAATGAAACCGGAGTAAAATCGTTGTTGTCAACTCCCACATCATATTGTGTAGGGAAAAGCATTTGAAGGCGTGGTTTATCCTTTCCAGTGCTGCTCCTGCTTGTATGCACATGTCCGAAAAGCTGCCACGTATCATCGTATGAACCACCATAGCAAAGGAACGGACAATGATTCAGATAAATCTTCTGTTTATCCACCTCAATATACATCTGCATCGTTATCAGTTCGAAGTATTTCGTATAATTCTGCCTCAGATTCTTTATGTCATGATTGCCGGCAATAAGATAGATTTTTCCGTTCAGCCTGCTTAGTATATTCATCCATTCGGCAGAACCTCCCAGACAGAAGTCGCCCAAGTGAAATACGATATCATCTGGACCGACCACACGGTTCCAGTTGGAAATAATCGTTTCATTCATGTGGACCACATCCTTGAAGGGCCGGCTGCAGAAACTAATGATATTTCCGTGATAAAAGTGAGTCTCAGATGTAACGAACCCCTCGCTGCCATCA
>OGHF01001425.1_pt1 | contig 14184 bp, 9 predicted proteins | sample 1571481 | NCBI WGS metagenome assembly OGHF01 (sample SAMEA2581952, study PRJEB24529) | metagenome | biome: Human gut stool | place: China | collected 2011
CTCCTTCCACAATGCGTATCTTATCTTCCGGAATCAGGAAATCGGTATTATCTTCCTCTTTCGCACGTGCCATGCAGGTACGGTCGTGCTTATTAAACTTACGCCAAGCTCCTTTTTCGGTAAGCAGCGGGTATTTCTCAATCTCTATACGCCAGCCCTGATCGTCAGACAAATGCCAGTGGAATTTATTGAGTTTATACAAAGACATCAGATCCAATACATGCTTTACCTCATCTTTATTCCAGAAATGACGGGAAGCATCCAGCATAAATCCACGCCATTCAAAACGAGGTGCGTCTTCTATTTGCACGACAGGGATTGAATAAGTTTGTTTCTCTCCCTGCACTTCTATCGCTGCAGGAAGCAGCTGGCGAATAGTAGTAATCGCAGAAATGATACCCGAATAGTCATTAGCCTCTACCCGGATATATTCCGGCGTAGACTGAAGTTTATAAGAACCGGGCTTGCCACCGGTATCTTTCAACTGAAAATACATATCTACCTGATTCTTATCAGTAGTAACCTCCACAGAAGACGATATGACATTGCGGAGAATCTCCTGCAAATACCCGACTGCCGGAAACAACGACTGATCGGAAACTCCAATCTTCATTCCGTCTTTTAAAACAAACGAGCCCGACTGCTCGGTCAGACTAACGGGGGTAGGTAGGATTGCAATCTCTTGCTTGACGGTGGGCGTACAAGAAGAAAAAACACAAGCTGATACAATGAGTAAAGAACTACTTAGTTTTTTGAACATGCGGTTAACTATTTAATAAATGATTTGTCCTGTCTTTAATTGACCATCTATATATAATACAACTAAAACATAGAAACTACTAAAAACCCGGAAAAAGTTTTTTTGCGACTTGACGTCACAGACTCCTATAAATGTTTATCTTTGCTAGCCAATCGCAATCAAACAATTAATTATAAAGAGTCACTTCAATGTCAAGAGAGAACATCTTAATCAAAACCTCATGGATTAGCACCATTGGCAATGCAATCCTGTCCGCATCAAAAATCATCATCGGTTTATGGGCCGGTAGTTTGGCGGTAGTGGGCGACGGTATCGACTCGGCAACCGACGTCGTTATCTCTATCGTTATGATTTTTACGGCACGCCTCATCAACCGTCCTCCTTCAAAGAAATATGTATTTGGTTATGAGAAAGCGGAAGGCATCGCGACAAAGATTCTGTCACTGGTGATATTTTATGCCGGTATGCAAATGCTGATATCTTCCATTCAAAGCATCTTTTCAGATGAAGTGAAAGAGATACCATCGGCTATCGCTATCTATGTGACTATATTCTCTATTGTCGGCAAACTGATGCTGGCTTCGTACCAGTACAAACAGGGAAAGAAAATAGACAGTTCCATGCTGACGGCGAATGCGATAAATATGCGTAATGATGTTGTCATCTCGGCCGGAGTTTTATTAGGGTTGATTTTTACTTTTATATTCAAATTGCCGATACTCGATTCGATAACGGGATTGATAATCAGCCTCTTTATCATCAAGTCGTCCATTGGTATTTTTCTCGACTCGAATGTGGAGCTTATGGATGGCGTGAAGGATGTCAATGTGTATAATAAGATATTCGAAGCTGTCGAGAAAGTGCCGGGAGCAAGTAATCCGCACCGGGTCAGGTCGAGAATGATAGGAAACCGGTATATAATTACGCTCGATATAGAGGTGAATCCGCAGATAACGATTACACAAGCGCATGAGATTGCCGGGGCGGTGGAGAAAAGTATTGAAAGCTCGATAGATAATGTCTATGATATTCTGGTGCATGTGGAACCTGCCGGGGAGTGTCAGACGGATGAGAAATTCGGGGTAGACAAGGATATGGTGTGACACGTGAAAATCTTCGGCAACAAAGAAAGCTATTCCGCTTCTTTTTCTTAACTTTGCGTTCATCGTTCACATTTTAATAAAAATTTGATATGGAAGAAGGAACATTCAGGCGCTATCCTATCGGGATACAGGATTTTGAAGATTTGCGCAATAATGATTACATATATGTTGATAAGACTGCACTGATTTATCAACTCGTCAATACAAATAAGATTTATTTCCTGAGTCGTCCCCGTCGTTTCGGGAAAAGTCTGCTTGTCTCTACGCTCGAAGCCTATTTTCTGGGAAAGAAAGAACTTTTCAACGGACTGGACATGGAGCAGTTAGAGAAAGACTGGACAGTGTATCCGGTGCTACATATCGACTTTAGCGGCAGTAAATATATGGAAGCAGAGTCACTTCGCGCATCTATCAATGTTCAGCTGTTACTTTGGGAAAACGTCTACGGACGTCAGGAAGGCGAAGACACATTTAGTTTACGTCTGGAAGGTATCATCCGCCGCGCTTATGAGCAAACCGGGCAGCAGGTTGTCGTATTAGTGGACGAATATGACGCCCCGATGCTGGACAGTAACAATAACCATGAGTTGCAGCATGAGATTAGTGGTATCATGCGCGACTTCTTCAGCCCCTTAAAAAAGTCAGGTAAATATCTTCGCTTCCTCTTCCTGACGGGCATCAGCAAATTCAGCCAGATGAGCATATTCAGCGAACTTAACAATCTTCAGAACGTCAGCATGAGCGACAATTACAGCACTATCTGCGGTATCACCGAACAGGAACTGCTGACGCAGATGAAAATTGATGTCGAACAGATGGCACAAGCCAACGATGAAACGTATGAAGAGGCGTGCGCCCACTTGAAGAAGCAATATGACGGATATCATTTCAGTAAATCCTGTGTGGATGTGTACAATCCTTTCAGCCTGATTAATGCTTTTGCCCAAAAGAGTTATGAGAACTACTGGTTTTCTACCGGTACCCCTACCTTTCTGATAGAACTCCTGCAACAAATGAACTTTGACATCCGGCTGCTCGACCGTATGGACGCCAAGCCGGAAGACTTCGACAAGGCTACGGATTGTCTCACCGACCCTATTCCGGTGCTCTACCAAAGCGGTTATCTCACAATCAAGTCATACGATACTTTCTTTCGTACCTATACATTAGGCTACCCGAACGAGGAAGTAAGAATCGGCTTTATCGAGTCGCTCATCCCTTCTTATCTTTACCAACCTACGCGCGAAAGCAACTTTTATGTAGTGTCCTTTGTGCGTGATTTAATGAAGGGGAACCTTGAATCTTGCCTTGAACGCACCCGGTCTTTCTTCGCCTCTATTCCGAACGACCTAAACAACAAAGAGGAAAAACATTATCAAACTATATTCTATCTTCTGTTCCGCTTGATGGGACAATATGTGGATACCGAAGTCAAAAGCGCTGTCGGACGGGCGGACGTGGTTATCAAAATGCAGGATGCTATTTATGTACTTGAATTTAAAATGAACGGCACCGCAGAAGAGGCTTTGGCGCAAATTAACAGCAAAGGGTATGCGATTCCTTATGAGGCAGACCACCGGAAAGTGGTGAAGGTCGGCATCAACTTCGACAGTACCACGAGAACGATTGGAGACTGGGAAATCGAAACAGATTAACAGCGTACGCCACTTGCTTGAAGTAGACAAGGATATGATGTGACACATGAAAAAGGCAGCAGTTGCTCTCGTCTGTGAGTAACTGCTGCCTTTTTGCGTGTTCTGTGCTGTCGTAGCCGGGAAATTAGGGTGTATTGCCACAGCTTGCTGTGGTGCGTTTCCCTAACTTGTTGTGGCATGCTCCCCTTGCCTGCTGTGGCATGCTCCCCTTGCCTGCTGTGGCATGCTTCCCTAGCCTGCTGCGGCACGTCTCCCCAGCCTACTGCGGCACACATCCCTTTCCGCCGTTCCGGTTTTACGTATTCAATAGGCTGTTGCTTTGATACGCAGCTTGATGGCATTTTCGGCTGTATCCAGTACCAGTTCGCAGTTTTCAGAGGTTACAGAACTACCGGTGACGTCCATTTCCAATGAGGTGATTTTCTCAAGATCGAGTTGGGTTAAGGTGTATCCGTCTCCTTTCACCACCGTGAATCCACCTTCGGGAAAATGGGATGGCCGCATCTTCCATTGAGCCACAAACGTCAGTTTGTCCTTGTCAAGGGTGATTTTCTCTACCGGTGTAGAGTTGTCTTTGTCGTCGCCGCCGCAGGCGGTTACCAACGTTGCTGCCACAAGGCAGAGGAAAAAGATTCTTAGTTGTTTCATGCGTCTTTCTGTTTTCTTTAAAAGGGTAAATTATGAAAGGCTGCCGCCTTTTTTGTTTGCCATGAGGGCGGATGCGCTGTCTGCAGCCGGACTGTCCGCCCTCATTCGTGACCTGCTTCTTTATGCAGCCGGGTCGGGGGCTTCACCTCCTCCGGGGATTTCAGGGTCGGGCGCTTCGCCGCCGCCACCGCCGCCACCCGCGTTTTCGTCACCCAGCAGAATCGGGAAACGGTAAGAGCGTGGCGTTTTCAATGCCTTGTTGCTTCCGCTATATTGTGTCGTGATGCTTAGCGCATAGAGCTTTCCGGCTTCTATGGCAGGTAGCATGATGGTGAGTTGTGACGGTGCGTTGTGAACGATGACGGACACTTTCAACGGGACGGCTCCCTCTTCGTCTTTGGTGAGATAGATGCCGACCGAAGGGTCGTCACCGAGGACTTTAATGTTGCTTCCGCTGATAACGGCAGGACCGCCGGAAGTGATGACCTGGCTGATACTCTTCGTCACGGAGTCGGTGATGGAGTTGATGACCGGCCCCGTCTGTGCCAGCCCGTTGCAGATTACTTTTACGGCTTTGAGCTGGTCGCGCAGCAGTTGTCCCGGTGTGTAGGACACGCCGAGCGAGTGCTTCGTGGCGTCAAACTGGGCGTTCTCCCCGAGGAACGAACCGCGTACGGTGACGATGTACTGTCCCACACCGTCTACCACGCTCTTCCCTTCGGCGATGGCTTCCACCTTCTTCTGGTCGGCAAGGTCGAGGATGTTCTCGATGGTCTCCTGCCGGTACTCGGTACGCTCCTTGATGATGCGTGCTGCGATTTCTTTGTTGTGCAGACTGCCTGTGATGCGTGCGCGTCCGGTGTAGTCGCCTTTTTGCTCGGTCATGATGTTGTCGTAAAGGTCAACATTGAGCGTGATTTTTTCGTTTGTTGCCATGATAATGATTGTTTTAAGGAAAGTGAATATCTATTTATTGGTTACGTTCTGTGCTGCTTGTCATTTCGCACGCATCTTGATAGCATTACCGTCCAGATAAAGTTCGAAAAGACTGTCATAATATGTCATGCCCCCAGTAGTATTAGTCATCAGATGGAACTTCATAAGATCACTGTCAGTCAAGGTGTAGCTGTCGGTTCCCTTAACAACGGTTTCGGCTCCTGGCCGGACAGTGAAACTATTCAACACGTAATCATATAGATCTAATTTAAAATCAGAATCCGCCGGAAGTTCGTTTTCAACCGTAACGGTGGGGATGGTCACTTGATTGCCATTAATCGCAGCTTGCAGACAGAGGCTCCGTTCACTCCCATAGTTTCCCTCCTCCCTTGCTTTTATTTTTCCGCCTTTCAGTTGCAGTATTCCTGTAGGGGCAACAAGCACTTCCTGCCCCTTTATGCTTTTGGAGATTTCAGCATCGCCTTCCATAATGAGCGTGGCATTATCACCGACAGAGATACCAATTAGCTGGTCATTATCATCCCCATTGCCGGAATATAATTCGAAACCGTTACCCAGCGTTAGTTTGCAAGACGCCCTAACAAATATGCAGGCGACTTCAGCTAAATGGGCATCAGCATTTCCATAAATGTTGAGGTTGGTCAGCTTCAATGACGCGCCGTTTGTAAGCTCAAAAAGGCTTTTGTCGCTAGCGGTACGGGAAATAGTATAATTTCCGTCGATAGGATTATTTTCGCCGTCGATAGCAATGTGTTTGCCGTCTATTGAAAAGGCAAAATGCTCTGCATCCGCAGCAACCTCAATATTTTCACCGAGGATGATTTGTGTTGGTGCATCCGCAGTGCCGTTTGCCGTTTCAATAGCGGTTTTCAGTTCGGCTGCGGTAGTGACAAGCGTCTTGTTGCTGCTGACCGTCACAAGGCAGGTGGCGGACTTTTCGCGTGCGGTGGCGGTGATGGTGGCTGTTCCTTCAGCTACGGCGGTCACCAGTCCGTCTTTACTTACGGTGGCTACGGAAGTTTTGTCACTGCTCCATACTACGGATTCGGCAGTCACCCGGTCGGGGACAATGGTGGGAACCAGCGTTTCGGTCGCTCCCGATTTCAGGGTCAGAGTCTCATGATTGAGGGTGATGCTCTCTACGGGCACGGAGTTGTCGTCATTGTTGTCGTCGCCACAGGCGGTTGCCAACGTTGCTGCCATAAGGCAGAGGAAAAAGATTCTTAGTTGTTTCATACTTCTTTTGTATTTCTAAAAGGGTGAATAAATCGTGTTCTCTTTTCGGACAAAAGTAATATGCAACAACGAAAAGGTATAGCCAAAATCCTGCATTGTATAGCCAAAATCCTGCAAATCTTGCAGGATTGCCGGAAATTCCATTGTTCGGAGAAACTTCTACCTATGCATTGATGGAAACAACAGCATTTGATGATAAAAGAGTATCGCCTTCTCCTTTAAAGTACAGACTTTTGTCGGCGGAACTCAGTAGGAGTCATTTTTACCAATTCGCGGAAATTGCGGTTGAAGGTGCGCATTGCCTTGAAGCCCGACGCTCCGGCAATGTCTTCGATTGTGTGGTTCGCGTAGTCCGGAAGCAGGAGCAAGTCCATGGCATGACGGATGCGCAGGCGGAGAAGATAATTTTGCAAGGTCAGTCCTGTGGCACGCCCCACAGCGGCGGAGAGATTACGCTCGTTTGTGCCAAGAGCTTTAATCAGGTCGTCACGCTTGAAGTTGTAGTCGAGGTACGGTTGTTCTTTCTGCAGATAGGCTTCGAGCTCTTCAAACAAGTGGTTGCTATCGCCAGATTGCAGGTAACAGATGAGGTCGCCCATATCGGCTTCGAGCGGTGGTTGGGTCAGTTTCCCATCCTGTTCGACGATAAAACGGCGTAGCATCTCGTAAGTGTAATGATAGTTAGTGTACAGCCATGCAAAAGCAGGATAGAAAACCACGATAAGGAAACTGAAACTAAACTCGGGTATCGGTCCCGGACAGACAAGTAAAACCCATGCGCCAATGCCGATACTCAACGCATAAAGGAAAGCGCGCATCGTCCACCGGAGTTCCAGTTTGGAGATACACTCTCCGGTCAATTCTTTTAAATGCGTGATGTAGTGGCGTTTTTTACGGAAAAAGAGGCGGATGTAAACGAACAGTTGTACGGTATAGGTGACACCGAACAAGGTCCGCACTGCCAACGGGAGATTGTGAACGACACACGCACGCCATTCTGCCAAAGAATATACACAGACGTCCGCTTCAATGCAGCAACTCACCACATACAGCAGAATGAAAACGAGCGAAGGCACCGCATGCTTCATCACATTGGCAAAAGTGACGTACCTGCTGTCGAACAGCAATATCAACATAAACGTGAACATCAACGCCTGCGAAGAAGCAAGCACCAACACCAATATTGAGAATAAGTCCAACGACCGGTATACGCCGAACCCGTCAACCAGCAACTCCGCCAAATGACCGGCAGCGATAATGAGAGAAGCAGCGATGAAGAAATGGCATGCACGCCTGTATTTGGGATTAATGGCGTGCGCCATCTGCTTGAAGCAGACAAGACCGAAAGATATAGACAGACATATTCCGATAATAATGCCGTTTGTTAGTGTGTGTAAAGCCGGTATATCCATTGCTTAGCATTTATTTTCCCGACAAAGTTAATGAATCTTGACGAGAAACCGACTAGTTACACCCTGTAAAACTCGACAAGTCTGCAAAATCGTATAGAAACAACCTAATAGCTAATCTTCACTCCGGCAAAGAAACTTCTCGGCAGAGAAGGCCCGTAAATATAGCCGGAATCCCGATTAGCTCCTCTATCAAAGTCCTTCTGATAAGACTCAAAGAGGTTCTGAACTCCGCCGTTTAGTTGCAAATCGACTGTTTTGTATAGCTTGAAGTCATAAGCCAGTTTCACTCCCAAATCGAAGAAACGGGGTGTACGGATGGCTTCCGCCTTTCGTTCGGGCATTGCGCCCAGTTCGGCGTTCTCGGCGGTGATATCCATGCGTTGCACTAACATTCTCCCGGTATAAGTTCCTGACAGGGCAATGGATAAAGGTTTGATGGGAGTATAAGTAGCTGTGAAGTAACCATATGTATCGGGAGTACGGAAAATTTTCTTTTCTGCCGGTGCGTCGTCATGCCATTTATGAGGTTCATCGTATCGGCTGCGTTGCAAAGTGAGTCCCGCTTGTATTTGCAGGATGGAAAGATAAGCCACTTTGCCCTCCAGCGTTAGCCCCATCACTTTCGCGCCGGGACCGTTACTGCGTGTTTTTACCAATATCCCATCGCCACGGTCATAAGGTTCGCCCAACACGAAGACATCTGTCAGTCTTGTATAAAAGCCCTCGATCAAGAAATTCGTCTGGAATACTCCGAAACGGTGATACATATCTGCGGACGCACTGAAACTTTGGGATTTCTCTTCTTTCAAGTTCTTCGCACGCTCAATCATTGCCACTGTTCCGCCCACATTTTCAATATGCATATCTTCATCAAAAGCCTGCGGAGCACGGAATCCGGATGAATAGCTCAAACGCAGGTTTATATTCTGTGTCGGGTTGAAACGCAAGTTGGCACGGGGGCTAAAGATGACATTATCTACCATGTTATGCTTATCCAGACGACCACCAATCAGAATCCCCCAACGGTCGTTCTTCCACTCGTTCTGCAGAAAAGCACTGTAAATATTTACCGTCTGATCCGTGTGGCGGTCATATCCCCACATATTATCTTTCAGACGATCACGGTTATATTCAAGTCCTGCCGTGAGGTCAGAAGGCATAAAAAAACACTTATCAAACGTATGTACATACTGCGCGCCGCCCATAGCGGTTAAATCCGTTGTTTTTCCATAGGCTTTCAGAGGATCGTTACCCGGTCCGTAATAACTGTCCCGATCTGTATTGGCGGCTGACGCAAAGATACTTAGACGGTTCTTTTCATCTGGCGAGAAATAATCGAACTTCAAACTTCCACCATCAATCGAATGTTGCAACTGCTCTGCAATATGGGCTTCGTGAGGAGGACGGTCCAACATATCCCCTCCCCGACGGAATTCCTGCATGTGGTGATATTCGAAGGTTAGTTTGGAGTAAGTGCTTGTTTTCAGATAAGAGCGGAAGCCCACTGTCTGATTCTTCAATTTAGGTAGTTCGGTGAATCCGTCTCCGTCATAATCATATCCGGACCGGTGACGGTTCTGACCAAAGATATACAGTCCGGCACGATGATCGTCCGTCACTAATGAAGCATTCAGGGAGGTATTGTTATCGAATGAGGAGCCGCCCCCTAAAGCAGTAAGGGTGTGCGACAGCTGGCCGGAATTGCGCAAAGGCTCTTTGGTGATTATATTGATGGTTCCTGCAATGGCCGAAGAGCCGAACAAGGCGGAACCTCCCCCACGCATCACTTCTACGCGTTCAATCATGCTGGCGGGAATCTGTTCCAGGCCATACACTCCGGAAAGGGCACTGAATACGGGACGGGAATCTATCAAAATCTGCGTATACGGTCCGTCCAGTCCATTGATGCGGACTTGCTGGAAACCACAATTCTGGCAGTTTGTCTCTACACGTACACCGGGCTGAAAGTTCAGCCCTTGCGATAAAGTGGAAGAGTTAGTCGTTTCAAATAGCTTCAGATCGACGACATTTACCAAAGTAGGAGCCAAACGGCGCGTCGTTTCACTCCGGTTGGCGGAAACCACTACCCCATCCAAAGCAATCGCGTCCTCTTCTATTTCAAAATCCTCTTCCAGTGTCTTTCCTTTTTTCAGAGTCACGTTGCGGGTCACGGTCTTGTAGCCGACCGAGCTAACCTCCAGTATAAAGTTACCTTCCGGCAAATTCTTCAAAAAATAATGTCCGGTAGCGTCGGTCACGGTTCCTATCGTTGTTCCTTTCAGTGCAATGGTGATGTAAGGAAGGTGCTCTTTCGTTTTCTTATCCAGTACATGGCCTATGATGTTCGCATCGGATTTTTTCAGTTCAGGGTAGTCCGGATGTTCAGCCAATGCGTATGACAGGACACAATACAGGCCGGCCAGGACTAAAAGATATTTCTTCATTGTCGTTAGTCTTTTAATGTTTAAAATCAAAAATAATAATAAGGGAAAGGGAAGCAGCGATCATTAATCGTTGTTCCTAACTGATGAATACTGTTCCCGAAAAGATAGACTAAGCGACAGGAGGTGCTCTAAGAGATATGACGCCCGGACAAGAACGGTGATATGGCTCAACTTGCGGGCGGATAAACAGGATACATAATAGAGATAAAGCAGCGACCGCGAATGTAGGTATTAATCCGCTGTCTGTCACCAATACATGATTCAACAGGTGAATGAGTTGGAATTCAACCGTCGTATGGCTATGTTCACTGCCTTTTTTAAATGGATGCGAATGGACAATCGTTACCCCGTTTACTACATGGGAGTGAGTAAATAAAGTGATTCCTGCCATGTACGAGATAAACAGTACAGGCAAAAACCACTTCATTATATGTAGGTACAATTGTTTCATCCGGTAATCTTGCACATCTATTCTGTGCAGTAAAGTCAGGGTTTAGTTTGTTTTTTTGCAAAGATAAGGATTGTCTCCATGCAAAACAATCCCTATTTATAACGATTTTAAATCTTAACCGAATCTTAATAACTGATCTTCACCCCGGCAAAGAAGCTTCTCGGAAGTGACGGACCATAGATATAGCCGGAGTCACGGTCAGCTCCTTTATCGAAGTCGTCCTGATAGGCATTGAAAATATTCTGTATGCCGGCATTCAACTGGAGGTTCATCGACTTGTAAAGTTTGAAGTCATAAGCAGCTTTCAAACCGATATCGAAAAAGTCTTTGGTATTCACCGTTATCGGATTTTCAAGGAATCCCGGAACCGGCTCGTGGGGAACCAGCATCGAACCGGTATAGGTACCGGAAAGAGCGATAGATAACGGTTTTATCGGGGTGTAGGTTGCTGTAAAATAGCCGTAAGTATTTGGCGTACGCATCATTTTCTTCACCGCCGGAGCTTCTTTGTTCCAGATGTGCGGTTTGCTGTAATGGCTCTGTTGCAGAGTGACTCCCGCCTGAACTTGGATTTTATTCAGGTAAGCCATCTTTCCTTCCAGTGTCAATCCCAGAACTTGCGCTCCTGATGCATTGTGACGGGTACGTGTCAGAATTCCATCCACTACCTCTCCGTCGGTAAGGGCAAAAACATCCGACAACTTTGTATAGAATCCTTCTACCAGGAAGTTAACCTGAAACGCACCAAAACGATGATAAATATCTGCCGAAGCACTCAAGCTCTGTGATCTTTCTTCTTTCAGATTATCCGCCAGTTCAACCATCGCTACATTACCGCCTACATTTTCCACATGCAAATCTTCGTCGAAAGCCTGCGGAGCACGGAAGCCGGATGAGTAACTGAAACGAAGATTGATGTTTTCTGTCGGATTATAACGCAGGTTGGCACGCGGACTGAATATCACATGGTTAATCAGATTATGCTTATCCAAACGGCCGCCAATCAGGAATCCCCAATGATCATTTTTCCATTCGTTCTGAAGGAAAGCACTACCGATATTCACTTTCTGGTCTACCGTGCGGTTGTATCCCCACATGTTATCTTCCAGTTTGTCCTGATTGAACTCTATTCCGGCAGTCAGGTCGGAAGGCATGAAGATGCATTTGCCGAAGCTGTAGACATACTGTGAGCCTGCCATCCAGTTCAAGTCAGTGGTGTTTCCGTAAGCATCCAAAGGGTCTCTGTCACCTGGACCATAATAGCTGTCGCGATTGATATGCTGTGCAGATGCAAACACATTGAAACGATGGTTCTCGTTAGGGGAGAAATAATCGAACTTCAGTCCTCCGCCATTGATTGAGTGTTCGGTCTGCTCCGCCACATTCGCTTCATGAGGCGGGCGGTTCAATAAGTCTCCTCCCCTGCGGAATTCTTCCATGTGGTGATATTCAAAAGTAAGTTTCGAATAAGTCGTTGTTTTCAGGAACGAACGGAAACCAATTGTCTGACCGTGCAATTTGGGTATTTCGGAATATCCGTCGCCGTCATGGTCATACGCAGAACGGTGGCGGTTCTGACCGAAGATATACAGACCTGCACGCTGGTCGTCCGTCACGAGAGACGCATTCAATGCCGTACTGTTGTCGAAAACGTCGCCATCGCCAATTCCCGTAATCGTATGAGATAACATACCAGAGTTGCGCATCGGTTCTTTGGTGATGATATTGATTGTACCGGCAATGGCAGATGAGCCGAACAGTGCCGAGCCGCCTCCACGCATCACTTCCACACGTTCTATCATGCTGGCAGGAATCTGTTCGATACCATACACACCGGAAAGCGCACTAAAAATGGGACGGGAATCGAGCAGGATTTGCGTATAAGGGCCATCCAGTCCATTGATACGCACTTGCTGGAAACCGCAATTCTGACAATTGGACTCTACACGAACACCCGGCTGAAAGCTCAAGCCTTGCGCCAAAGTCGTAGAATTGGTATTCTCAAAGATTTTCAAATCTACTACATTCACCAGTGTCGGAGCCAGACGGCGGGTGGTTTCATTACGATTGGCAGATACGACTACGCCATCCAAAGCAACCGCATCTTCTTCTATCTCGAAATCTTCTTCCAATGTACGCCCTTTCTTCAGCGTCACATTCCGTCTGACGGTTTTATATCCCACCGAACTGACCTCCAGCACAAAATTACCTTCGGGAAGATTCTTCAAAAAATAATGCCCGGTAGCATCGGTCACAGTTCCGATGGTCGTACCTTTCAAGGCGACTGTAATATAGGGTAAATGCTCTTTTGTATTTTTATCAAGAATATGGCCAACGATATTGGCATCTGACTTACGTAATTCGGGATGATTAGGATATTCATGAGCTTGTCCTTCGAGGGCAGGCAACAATGTGCAGCACAAGCAGACAAGCGAAAAGATGTATTTCTTCATTTTTCGTTTGTTATTCGTTTTCGTTAAGTGATGATGTGAACAAACAGATGAGGACTTCCCGCTTTACTATAAAGCAGGATACCATCGGTTCAAATGACGGAAAAGCGAATAGCAGGAGGGGCTCTGAGTGCCACACCCCATGATAGGGAGAATAGTAGTGCGTATGCTGCGTAATACCATGCAACCGCCACAAGAGGAATGGAATAAAAAGAGAGAGAGCAAACACAACAGCCGCACCGTCCGTTGTCAGATGTGACAGGAAATGAACTAATAACAGTTCGACTGTTGAGTGCTTATGTGCCGCCCCTTTCTTGAAAGGATGCGAATGGACGATTGTCACGCCATTGACCACGTGTATGTGAGCAAAGAATGTGATACTTACCAAATACGATACAAACAGTACCGGCAAGAAACAGCGCATGATATTCAATGACAATCGTTTCACCTCATCTTAAATTTTGAGGCGGCAAAGATACAAACTATTATTTTAACAATCAATACCTATATATACTGATTTTCATTAATACACAGCTGAAGATATCACCTGTATAAATAAAATAAGGAATACCATAGCAATCGGATAAACGGTCGCGTATGCCACGCTTGGAATATTACTGTCTACCATCGAATCGGCAGCAGCCAGTCCCGGAGTACTGGTCATACCTCCCGTAATGGTTCCCAGTAGATCAAGTATGTTGATCTTGAATACCAAGCGTCCTACAATTACCGCAACCAGCATCGGTACTACTGTGATAGCTGCACCCACTCCGAACATCAGCAAGCCACTTTCCTGAAAAGTAGCCACAAGGTTCTTTCCGGCAGAGGTTCCGACTTCAGCAAGGAAAAGCAACAGACCTAACTGCCGCAACAGTTGATTGGCGGGGCCGGACATAGACCAAATGATAGGCCCTGTCTTACCAACGGCACTCAAAACCAACGCCACCATCAATACTCCTCCGGTCAATCCGGGTGAAAATGAAACGCTGTCTGAAAATGAAATATTTATTTTACCGAACAATACACCTAATACAATCCCCATAGCTATCGGGAAGAAATCAGTATCAG
>OGHF01001439.1_pt1 | contig 14096 bp, 5 predicted proteins | sample 1571481 | NCBI WGS metagenome assembly OGHF01 (sample SAMEA2581952, study PRJEB24529) | metagenome | biome: Human gut stool | place: China | collected 2011
ACGAGCCCCTGGTTGCGCAGCGAGCCGACGTTGTCGTTGAAGCCCGTGAATCCGGTCGAGATCGGCAGTGGACTGTTGAGCAGCATGTCGCGCGTTTTGCGGTTGTAGTACTCGACCGAAACGCCCAGTCGGCCGCCGAACATCGTGGCTTCGATGCCGGCGTTGAGGTTGCCGTTCTTCTCCCAGGTCACCTTCCTGTTTTCGAGCTTGTCGACGAAGGCGCCCGCATCGGTGGCGTTGGGCCACGTGTAGTCGTAGAGACCCTGCCATGCGTAATAGGTTCCCAGGTTGTCGTTGCCCTGTACGCCGTATGAAACCTTCAGCGTGAGGTTGTCGAGCCACTGGCGGGTGTTCTCCATGAACTGCTCTTCGGAGATGCGCCACGAGGCGCCCACCGACCAGAAATGGCCCCAGCGGTCGCTGGGATGGAAGCGCGACGAACCGTCCGTTCGCCAGCTGGCGTCGATGTAGTAACGGCTCTTGAAGCCGTAGTTGATGCGCGCGAGGTAGGACTCCACGCCGTAGTTGTGCGAATAGCTGTTGTTGTCGGTGGTCGTCACGGCGGGTCCCAACTCGTCGATCCCGCCGACGATGCCGGTTTTTTCGCCGAGGGCGTAGTTGTACTTGTAGCGGTAGTACTCATGGCCGGCCAGCAGGTTGAGGGAGTGGTCGCCGAACGTGCGGTCGTAGGTCAGCAGCTGGTTGAACGTGTAGCTCAGCGTGCGGGTGTTGGTCTTGCTGAGGCGTCCGCCCTGCTGGGCCGCGTTGCCGTGCTCCTTGTCGTAGACCAGCGTGCGCTGGTAGTCGGTGTAGTCCGTACCGAAGTTCATCGTGAGTTTCAGTCCGTAGAGCCGGGCCTCCTCCCTGACCGTCCCGAAGGTGATGTAGCTGCGCGCCGAAAGCGAGTTGCGGGTGTAGTAGGCCTTGTTGTTGTAAAGTTCGGCCTTCGAGTTGAAGCCCTGGGCCGAGGGGCGGTTGGCGTAGCCGTTGTCATCCTCCGATCCGTATTCGTATTGCAGCCGCCCGTCGGCGTCGCGCACGTTGTTGCCGGCCATGTCCTTCAGGTAGACGGGATAGACCGGGGCCATGAACTGCGCCGTGTACCAGACGTTCGACGTGCTTGCGTCCTCGAAACTCTGGTAGCTCGATTCGCTGTGGGCGAAGTTGGCGTTCATGCCGATCTTGAGCCAGCTCTTGGCCTGCGAATCGGCGCCCACGCGGCCCGTGTAGCGGGAGAAGTCGGTGTTCTGGAGAATGCCGTCTTCCATGTAGTATCCCAGCGATGCGACGTAGTTGGCGCGTTCCGAACCGCCGTTCACCGAGACGATGTGTTCGGTGCGTATGGCCGAATTGTCGCTGATTTCGTCCAGCCAGTTCTCGTTCCATGCAGCTTTGGCATCCGAACGGATCTTGCCCGTCGACTGGTCGATCAGCGTCTCCCACGTGTAGTTCTTGTACGGGTTGTAGTATTCGGGATTCTTCAGTCCGCCGATCTGCTGGCCGAGGTTGGCGGCGGCGTAGCGGCTCGCGCCCTCGAAATCCATGCCCGTGCCGTATTGGGCGCTGTTGCGCAGCGCTTCGTAGCTCATCTCGACGTAATCTTTCATGTCGACCAGGTCGTAGCGGGGGATGGCGCGCGAGGCGATTCCGACGTTGCCCTTGTACGAAATGCGGATTTTGTCCTTCTTGCCCTTCTTGGTCGTGATGACGATGACGCCGTTGGCTCCGCGGGCGCCGTAGAGCGCACCTGCCGATGCGTCCTTGAGCACGGTCATCGTCTCGATGTCCGCGGGGTTGATCGCGCTGAGCGACCCGTCGAAGGGGATGCCGTCGACCACGTATAGCGGTGTCGCCGAGGCGTTCACCGACCCGATGCCGCGGATGATGACCGATGCCGCTTCGCCCGGCTGGCCGCCGCCGGAGGCGACCTGCACGCCGGCTACGGTTCCTTCGAACGATTTGGTGACGTTGCCCACGACGCGCTTCTGGAGTTCGCCGCCCTTGACGACGGCGGCCGAACCGGTGAACGACTCCTTCTTGGCCGTACCGTAGGCCACGACCATCACGCCTTCGATCTCGGCGGTGTCCTCCCGGAGCGTGACGTCGATGCGGGTCTTGTTGCCGACAGGGATTTTCTCGGTCTTGTAGCCCAGGTAGGAGACGACGAGCGTGGCGTTGGCCGGGACGTTCGTCAGGGTGTAGTCTCCGTCGACGTTCGTCGTGATGCCCTGCGTAGTGCCCTCCACGAGAACGTTCGCGCCGATGATGGCTTCGCCGTTGGCTCCGGTGACTTTGCCGCTGACGGCGACGTTCTGCGCCCAGGAGGCCGTCGTCCATGCCAGCGACAGGATGCACCAGAGAATTGCTGCTATCTTGTTCATAGATGTACTCTTATTTGATGTTGTGCGTGTTGTGAATGATGGTCCAGAGGTCGCCTTCGGGTTTCGCTCCGGCGGGCAGCTGGACGCTCTCCATCGGGTAGATGAACTTCTCGGGGTTGGCGATGGGTTTCCCGGCGGGCGACCGGAGCGGTTCGTCCGTTCGGGTTGCGGCCTGCGCCTTCGCCCGGGCGGCGTCCGGAGCCGCGCTGGTGGTCGCCGAACCCCATTTGGTGACTTTGTCGCCGACCGTGTTGGTCGCCGTCGCCATGAAGACGTACGTGGTTTCGGGCGTTACGCCGCTCTCCCCGGTGAAGAGGATGGCAAAGCCGTTTCCGTTGATGTAGGGGAGGTACTCCTCCTTGAGGTCGTGTCCGAACTCTTCGATCACGGCCGGATAGTTGTCCGTGCTGACGTTCGCCAGGGCGCTCTGTTTGAAAATCGCGTAACGCACCGTTGCGATGTCGATGCCCTTCATGACGCCGGCCACGGTGTTGTGCGTCGGGCCGTAGTTGGCGTTGGTCGAGGCTGCGGCTGCGAACCACGCGGCTGCGGCCGTGCTGGTCTTCGTGGTGACGGAGTTGACGCAGACCGTTTCGGCGCCGCTCGACGAGGTGGCCAGCGTGAGCAGCGTGTAGGACGTGCCGGCGCTGACTCCTTCCGTAAGTCCGTTGTAACCGTCGGCGCTGTTTACCGTCGCCGAGAGCAGCTCGGGGTTGAACTGGACTCCGTAATTGGGGTCTTTCAGGAATGCGGCGATGGCCTGTCGGTCGTAGGGATCGGAGAAGACCTGATTGAAGAGCTTGGTCGTCAGCGTACGGTAACGGACGTCCGTCACGTCGTCTCCCTTCCAGTGGGTCCACACGGAGTTGGTCCAGCCGTAACCCGTCAGGGCGAGGTAGGCGTTGGTGATGTAGAACCGCTGCGTGAACCAGTCGCTGCCGCCGTAGTTCGGACCGGCGGAGTAGCCGTCGGCCGTGGTCTTGAACTGCGTGGAGGAGAGGTTCGAGGTGATGTTGCCTCGCAGGTCCATGCCGAAGGCGAAGATCACGTAGCTCAACTCGGGGGTGAGTCCCGTCATCTGGAGGCTCTGGGTTCCCGACTTGAGCATCGAGGCCATGGCCAGCTGGAGGCTGATGCCCTGCTTTTTGGCGAATTCGACGATATAGGTCTGGAAGGCGTTCATCAGCTCTTCGGGCGAATACTTGGCGAAGGTCGTGGCCGGGAGAATTTCATAATAGTAGGTTTCGTCGCTGGAGGCGTAGATGTCGAATGCCACGGCGTCGGAGATGATCGTCGTCGGGGCGATGACCAGCGGCGGAACGTCGGCGTCCGAGGTGACGAACGAGAGCTGTGCGGCTTCCGAGTTGGTGAAGCGCGTGGCGTCGGACGTCATGGCGCGCACCGAGAAGGAGTAGGTGCGGCCCTTGTCGAGTTTCGACAGGATGACCGTACGGTTTCGGGTGGTCGACACCTCCCCGCCGTCGACCGAGAACTCGTAGAGTTCCGCTTCGGGCACTTCGGTCCAGGAGATGACGGTTTTCGACGCATAGGCGCTGCCGAGCGTGATCTTCGGCTGGGGAAGCTGCTCCAGATCGTCGGTCAGCACGTGGATGTAGGTGAAGGGGGATTCGGTGTATTCGGCCGGGTCCCGGGGGCAGGCCTTGACCGCCACGACATACTCTTTCTGCCGTTCCAGACTGTTGAATTCCAGCCGGCAGCCGGTCGTCGAGGTCTCGCTCCCGCCGTCGAACGTGTAGACGTAGGACCCTGCGTCGTCGACGGCTTCCCAGCGGAGGGTGAATCCGGTGGTCGTCAGGTCGCTGACGATGATCTGCGGCTGTGCGACGGGTTGCAGGCCGGAGCCGGTCTCCGCCGCGTCGTCGTCCGACGAGCAGGCGCACAGTCCCGCGAGGGCCGCCGCCGCGAATGCCGCGTATTTATAAAAGGTTTTCATAGGTTTGATTCTCTTTTGCGTTAGTGAATGTGTCATTCGACGGTTACCTCGATCGGTTTGCGAATGGCCGCGCCGTCCGAGACGATGATCGTCGTCCGGCCTTTCTTGAGGCCGGTGAGCTTCATCACTCCGCCCCGAAGTTCGATCTTCACGAGGTCGGGAACGGAAACGGTGTACCCCAGGACATTGGTGGCGGTGAAGTGGTTGCTCAGGTCGATGCTGACGGTGTCGCCCACGCCGACCCGCTGCGCCGGGATGCCGTCGATCTTGGCGATGTTCCGCAGCAGCTTGTAGGTGTCGAGGCTGCCGATGCCCATGTTGCCCAGATACTGCTGGTATTTGCCGGTGCAGTAGCGGTCGACGGACTGGGTGCTGCTCAACAGCGCCTGCCGGAGCATTTCGCCCGTAAGGCCCTTGCGTTTTTCAGCACCGTAGTAATAGCTGACGGCCAGCGCGCAGGCTCCCGACACGTGGGGGCAGGCCATCGAGGTCCCCTGGCTGCCTTCGTAGCCCGAAGAGCCGTCGGCGGCCACGCTCGTGCTGTAAACGCCGCCGTAGGCGTTGCTCAGCATCTGGTCGCCGCCCGGGGCCGAGATCCGGACCCATGTGCCGTAGTTGGTGTAGTAGGCCGGGGCGCCCGTGAACGCGGTTGCGCCCACGCTGATCGCGTTGGCGTCGGCGGCGGGATAGCAGACCTCGCTCGAAGCGTCGTTGCCCGCGGCGAAGAGGACGATGCCGCCGGCCATCGGGCCTGTCTGGTTGCCGTTTTCGTCCAGTCCCGCATATTTGTTGAAGTACTCCATGGCACGCGAGAGCGCCGAGTAGGAACCGCGTGTCCAGTCGGTCACGGAGATGGTTCCGGCGGTGTATCCCCAGCTGTTCTGGCAGATCACGGCGCCGTTGTCGGCGGCGTACTTGATGGCGCGGATCTGTCCGGCCAGTCCGGCGCCCGACGATCCGGACTCCGACTTGCCGAGAATCTCGCACGACATGATCTTCACGCCGTCGCCCCTGCCCGAGCCGCCTGCGATGCCGCAGACGCCCACGCCGTTGTTGTTCACGGCGGCGATCGTGCCGGCGACGTGCGTGCCGTGCATCAGTTCGGCCGAGAAATCCAGTTCGCCGGTCTCCTTGGTGAAGTTGTAGCCGTAAATGTCGTCCACATAGCCGTTGCCGTCGTCGTCGACGCCCGGCGTGCCGTTCAGTTCGGCCTCGTTGACCCACATGTTGGCGGCCAGGTCTTCGTGGTCGTATTTGACGCCCTGGTCCACGACGGCGACGATCACGTCGGGATTGCCCGTCGAGAGCTGCCAGGCGGCGTATACGTTGGCGTCGGCGCCCAGCTGGCTCGTCTGCGCGAAGATGTTTCCCGTGTTGTTGTAGTGCCATTGCATCTGCTGCGAGCGTTCGCTCTCGTTGAACGGGAAGGGGACGTTGCGCACCTCGTCTGCGATGGCGCGGGTGACGCTCTGCGCCCCGGCGGCGGGAGATGCCGCGCGGCGGTGGTCCGAAGTTTCGGCGGCCAGCGAGTATTCGATGATTTCGATGTCCTTGCACGAAGAGAGCAGGCTGGCCATCTCGCTCGTCGGGACCGACGGGTCGTATTTGGCGTAATACCAGAGGTGCAGGCCTTCCCTGCGGGTGCGTTCTTCGAAACGCCCGCCGTCCGGGAAGAGCCGTTCGAAACGTACGGTGTTCACCGTGTTGAGGATGCGGTCGATCTCGTCGATGCCGCTGCCTTTCGAAACGCCCTGCGCGCGGCTCTTTTCCACGATGCCGGAGGCCTCGGTCTTCAGTTTGAGGATGATCTCGCCGCCGATGGCCGCCGGGGAGGCGTTGACGATGACGGGACCCGCGGTCTCTTCGCCGCCGCTCTGCGTGTCGTCCTTGGCGCACGATGCCGCCGCGAGGACGGTTGCCGCCAGGAGAAGCGATTTGAATGGATATTTCATAGACGATCAGTTTTTAGTGTTATTCCCGGATGCAGCGTATCTGTGCGGAACAGTCGTGCTCGCCGAGTCTGTAATTGCACCAGTTGGGGTTGAAGTTCACGAAGTAGGCCGATGACTTCGTCGCGTCGGGAGTAGCCTGGGCGGTCCAGTAGAATGCCATGCCGCCCGTGTAGTTGCAGATGCTCACCGAGATGTAGTCCGTGTAGTAGATGTTGCCGGCCATCGGGTAGTAGTCGCCGGTGTTTTTCCAGCGGCGCCCGCAGTCTTCGTAGGCGTTCCAGTCCCATTTGGCGCTGACGCCGGTTTCGTCGTAATCCGCCGCTGCGCCGCCGTTGGTGATCGAGTTGTTTCCGGCGGGAATGCCCCAGAGATCGGGTCCCGGGACCTTGTAGCCCGGAGGGCAGGGGTCGAAAATGGTCTTTTCGGGACCCCACAGTCCCGGATGCGTGGCCTTCGGGTCTGTTCCCGTGCAGTACCAGTCGGCGTGGCCGTTGTACGGCGATTGCAGGTAGGTCATCGGGTTCAGGATCGAATTGGGAATGTTGGCCGGCGGCGTGGCGAGCACGGCGGCCTGCGCGTTGTAGACCCATGTTCCCGTTCCGTCGCCGATCGCGGTGTTCGGTTCGTTGTAGGCCGGGACGTTGTTGCCGTCGGTATCCGCGTGGTAGGGCGAGCACGAAGGCGTGAAGGGGTCCTTGCGGCCCCATTCGTAGAACATGCCTCGGTTGCCCACGTCCATCGGGGTGTTGTTCAGCGCTCCGAGGTTGCGGTCCATGATCACGGCGGCGACTTTGCCTTCCGAGTCGATGTGGTCGTGCGCCGTGATTTCGTCGTTGCAGACCCAGATGTGCCAGCTCCAGACGATGTTGCCCTTGATGTCCTTCACGGCGATCACGGCGTTGCCCTCCGAACGCCCCGTCGAGAAGGTCACGTAGCCGCCCCGGTAGATCGGCGCGCCGTCGATGATTTCGCGCGACATGGTCTTGTCGCCGTCGTGGCGCGATTCCCAGAGCAGTTCGGCGAAGGCGCCGTCCTCGATGGCGAGTCCGTAGTTGGCGATGTAGTCGCTGACTCCGTCGCCGCCGCCGTTGCCCTTGACCGATGCGTCGAATTTGTAGACGCCGCCGGTCCGGGCGATGTAGCAGTTGGCCGTGCCTTCGGCGCTCAGGTTGACGCTCCGTTCGGCGCGCTGTACGAGTGCGACCTCCTGCGAAACGGTCTCCCCGTTCTTCTCGGCGCTGACCGTGAGTTTGCCCGTCAGGGTTTCGGCTCCGGCGTTGATCAGGGTCTCGACCAGCAGGGCGTTGCCGTCCTGCCGGGCGACGGTGAACCAGTCGCCTTCGGCGGCGTAGTCCCAGCCGTCGGCGTTCGTCGCCACGGTGATCACGGCGTTGCCTCCGTCGGCGTCGAAGATCACTTTTTGGCTCGACACCTCCACGTAGGCCTTGCTTTCGCCCTCCTCCGGCCATATCCGGGTGGTTTCGGTGCAGGCTGCCAGCAGTGCGGCCGACAGCACTGCGATGCTGCATATTATCATATTTTTCATGTTCGGGATCGTTTTGTGTTCGTCTATTCCTTCCATGTGGTGGGGATCTTGTCGTAGTCCGAGAGTTTCGTACATCCCGCGAAACTGCTCTTGGCGGCGGTGATCGCGGTGAGTCCCGAGGCGGCGGCATTCTCCGCCGTGCGGTCGTACAGGTGGTATTTCACACCGTCGACGACCGTGTAGGGCGATTCGCCTTCGAGCGACGCGCAGCCCTGGAAGGTCGAAGTCAGCGTCTTGAGCTTCACGGCTTCGTCGAACAGGCTCACCGGAACGCTCCTGAGCATCCCGCAATCGCGGAAGAGATTCGCGACGCTGGTCAGTTTGACGGGGCTGACCAGCATGTTCTTGCCGACCTCTTCGAGCGACGTACAACCGTCGAAGACCGAATTGAACATGGTGGCCGAAGCGCAGTTGAACACCTCCGACCCGACGCGGACCAGTCCCGTGCAGTCGGCGAACAGGCTGGTGTAGGTTGAAATCTGCGTGGTTTTCAGCAGCCCGTCGGGGATCTCCCGGAGTGAGGTACAGTTGAGGAATGCCTTCTGGAAATTGAGCGACGTGCCGTTCAGTCCCGTGAAGGCGTCCGGCGCGATGCTTTCGATTCCCGAGCAGCCGGAGAACATCTCCGTCAGGGTCTTCGTCTTGGTGTTGGCTTCGAACAGGCGCGAGGGAACCATCGTGAGGCGGGTGCAGTTCAGGAAGCACTGGGCCACGGTGGTCGCGTTGACGTTCTTGGCGAAGAGCCCTGCCGGAATCGTCTCCAGGGCGGAGCATTCGGAGAACGTGTTGTTGAAGGCCGTCGCCCCGGTCAGTCCGTCGAAGATTCCGGCGGGCACGCTCTTCAGCGCCGTGGCCCCTGCGAAGAGGCGGTCGCATTTGGCCGAGGCCGTGCTCTTCCCGAAGAGGAGGCCGACCGATTCGAGGGCCGTGCAGTTCTCCAGGGCGTTGGAATAGGTCGTCACTTTCGGGTTGCCGGCGAACAGTCCGTCGGGCAGCGTCGTCAGTGCGGCGCAGTTCTGGAACACCTTGCCGAAGGTCGTGACGGAGGGATTGCGGCTGAACAGACCGGCGGGAGCCGTTTTCAGTCCCGACGCCGCGAATACGCTGGTGGCGGTCGCCAGATTCGGCATCCCGGCGAAAATATCCTCCGGAACGCTTTCGAGCAGCGTGCAGTTTTCGAACAGGCTGCCGATGCTGGTGATCGCGGGTGCGCCGGCGAAAGCCTCCGCGGAAACGGTTTTCAGGTTGTCGCAGTCCTTGAACATCGAGGAGATATTCTTGCAGGCGGCGCAGCCGGAGATGATGTTGGCGCCGATCTCTTCAAGCCCCGTACAGCCTGCGAACAGGCCCGAGAACGAGGTGACTTTGGAAAGTCCGCCGAGGACGCCTTCGGGGATGCTTTTGAGCGAGGTGCAGCCTTTGAAGACATTGGTGAACGAGGTGACCGCCGTATTGGTGGCGAACAGCCCTGCGGGGAGCGTCGTGAGCGACGCGCAGCCGTTGAAGGCGTCGTTGAAGGCGGTGACCAGGGTAAAGCCGTCGAACAGCCCTGCGGGCACTTCGGTCAGCGAGGTGCAGTCCTTGAAGATGTTGTTGAAGGCGGTCTTCGTCACGGTCGTGAAGGCTCCGCTGCTTTTGAACAGCTCGGCCGGGACGCTTTGCAGTTCGCTGCATCCGGTGAAACAGCTCATAAAGGTCGTCACCTTGTCGCAGCCTGCGAACAGGTCGGCGGGAACGCTCTGGATGGCCGTTTTGCTGAATGCGCTCTGGAAATTGGTGACCTTGTGGTTGTTGGCGAACAAGCCGGCCGGGACGGATTTCAGGCTTGTTCCCGAGAAGAGCATGCGGAACGAGTCGACCTCGGGGTTGTTGGCGAACAGGCCGGCCGGGACGGATTCGAACGACTCGGTGTTGGCGAACAGCGAGTTGAAGGTCGTCACCTTCTTGTTGTTGGCGAAGAGTTTTTCGGGAACCGTCTTCAGTTTGCCGTTCGAGAAGATGATCGAACAGTCGGTCAGCTCCGTGTTGCGAGAGAAGAAATCCTCGTCGATCTGGGTGATCGCCGTGCCGGAGAAGAGCGAACCTACCGAGGTGATCTTCGTGCAGTTGTAAAGCAGGTCGGCGGGCACTTCGGTGACCATGTTGCAGTTCTGGAAGCAGTAGGCGAAGGTTTCCGCCTCGGTTGCTTGGTCGAACAGCCCGTCGGGAACGGCTTCGAGGACGCGGCAGTCGGCAAATGCATAGTGGAAGGTGGTGACCTTGGCGAAGGCTTCGGTGTTGTCGGAGGGAATCCGTTTCAGCTCGCGGCAGTTCTGGAATGCGCGCGCCATCGAGGTCAGCCCCGTGCGGCCCCAGTTGTAAACCTCCCTGAACTGTTCGCCCAGTCCGTAGTCGGGGATGTCGTAGGAGTTGAGCGACGTCACGCTGCCCTTGACCGAGACGATGTAGTAGCCCGGGTCGGTGTAGGTGTGCGAGGGGTAGGCCGAGGTGACGTTCTCCTCGATGCTGCCGTCGCCCCAGTCGATGGTGGCGTCGATGGCCTTGTCGAACGGCAGATAGGTCTTCAGGCTCGACGAGGTGATGTCGATTCCGAGGATGAAGGCGTCGAGGTCCAGGCCGGTCTGGGAGACGGTGACGACCTGTTCGGTCTGGTTCTGTTTGCCGTCGCCGGCCGATACGGTGATGGTTGCGGTGCGGGACGATCCGCTCGAATTGGTCTCGGCGGTGATTGTAAGTCCCTGCTCGGTTTTCGTGGCGGAGAGCCAGTCGGAATTTTCGGAAAGCGTGTACTCCCAGTCGTAGTTGGATCTGATTCCCAACTCTTTTTTGTCGGATTCGGTGGGAGTGGGCGAGAGGGGAATGGTTTTTAGCGAAACGTTGACGTAGACGGCGCGGTCCTGCGTGACGCGGATCGTTTCAGAGACGGGATTTCCCCCCCCCTCGCCGGCAATCAGCACGAAGGTCGTTTCGCGGTCCTCGATCTCCTCGTTGGGGTCGAGCGTCATCGTGACTTTGTCGCCCTGCTGTTCGAGAAGCAGCCACGGGCAGTCTTTGGTTTCGAAGATCCAGTCTTCGTCGGTCGACTGCACTTCGAATTCGGCGGTCAGTTCGCCGATGGCGGGAATCTGGAAGTTGTTTTTCGATGCGGCGATTTCGAGCGTGCCGTACGCGTTCTGCGTGGCGGAGATGGTCGCGGTCTTGTCGCCGGCGGTAATGGTGATCGTAGCCTGCTGCTGCTCCTCGACCTTGTTGCCCTCGCAGTTCAGGACGAGTTGGTCGGCGACGTCGTCTTTCTCGATGGTCAGCCAGCCGGCGTTGACGGCGTCGTATTTCCACGTCGTGTTGGTCTGGATGTCCACGACGACCTCTCCGCCCAGGCTCTTGAAGCCGATCGAGGCGTTGCGTTCGTCTTCAGCGGCGAACCATGTGTTTTTCGACGAGATGCCCAGTTCGGCCGCAATGCCGGACGGTTCGTCGCCCGGGACGGGGTTGGTGTAGGTGATCGTCTCTTCGGAGCACCCCGTCATGCCGAGCAGTAAAGCTGTCAGTGCATATAATTTTTTCATGTGTGCTGCGGTTTAATGTTTCGATACGGGAAAGGTGCTGCCCGAGGGTGCGATGCCGTCGGCGGCCCGGGTGACGGAGGTCGGGGCCGTGCCGGTGTCGGCCGGAATGTCCCAGTCTACGAGATACATCGTGCCGGTGGCGTAGTAGAGGTCGCCGAACGACAGCCACTGCTGCTCCTGATATCCGATGATGCCCAGCGTGGTGTACGGCGATTCGAAGCCGTTCAGGAGGATCGCCTTGCGGGTTTCGTCCGCGTCGTCGTTGTAGCCCTCTCCCAGCTTGCCGGTCAGCATGCCGTTGTGGAAACCTCCGCCCTGCATGTTGATCGAGTACAGGTAGTGGAAGCGGGAGACCGTCGGGGAGATCTCGCGGGTGTAGCAGAGCCTGCCCAGTTCGATCGACATGGTTTGGGTGTTTTTGTCATAGGTGGCTTCCACGACCGTGCCCGTCAGGAACAGGTTCTTGATGTAGAAACTCTTGCGGTACTCTTTCTCTTCGACGGTGCAGAACGTACCCGTGCCGCTCACGCCGATCGGTTCACGGCCGTAATACCAGTTTTCCGCATGAAGTCCGTAATATCCCAGCATTTGGTAGTAGGGGTTTTCCTCGCGTGAGATTTGCGAAACGGTCACTTTGCAGGATTCCGTAGCGGAGCCTTTGGTCGCCCGGACGGTGAGCGTCGCATTGCGGTGGGCGTCGGGATTGCGCGGGGCGCCGACGCGTACCGTTCCGCTGACCGGGTCGCTTTCGACCGAAACCCAGTCGGCGTCGCTCGTGACGCTCCACTGGCCGTTGGAGACCACGGTGAAGAGAACGCTCTCACCTTCGGAATCCAGCGAAATTTCCTCCGAAGCGGTGGTGGACAGCAGGACCGTTTCCCACGAGAATGCCTGGTGAACGGCGATTTCCTGTTTGTCGCCGGCCGTTTCCACGGTGATTTTCGAGTTGCGGACATTGTCGGTCGTATTGCTTGCCGCGGAGATGGTCAGCAGGCCCTCTTCGGAGGCCAGCGTCACCCAATCGTCCGGACAGCTCACCTTCCAGTCGGAGGGCGTGGCTACCGCGACGGTGGTCGTTCCGCCTTTCTGGGCGAACGCGACACTACTTCGCGAGAGGACGATCACATCCGCGACCTCCTCTTTGTTCTTGTCGTCGCAGCCGCTTGAGGCGCAGAGGACGAGAACCGTCAATAGCGTAAAGCATCTTCTCATAAAAATTGGATTAGGAATAAAAAATGAATGGGTACGGTATCCCGTTTCCGGAGAACCGTATTTGCTGAAAATTGCATCGTGTGAAATTTTTGGACTTGTTTATTTGCGGCACAATATACGAAAATTTGCCCGAATGCTTTCTGGAAATCCTGAAAATATTGTCGTAAAAGTCTTTTCTTATTGTTTGTTTTTCGGTGTTATGCGTGTGTATAAGGTTGAGTTTTAATGATTTTGAAGAATGACAGCCGTTTTGCGGCTGCAATTGTTTTGTTTGTCGGATATTGTCATCGCAGGGATATTTCCGGTCCGGTAAAAAAATGTGAGTTTGTTATATATTGACCATTTGGGGCGTAAGCTGTTGAATGATAATTGATAATGTCCGTCCCGGCGGCGGTTCCCTCGATTTTCCGTCCGCGGCGTCCCGATATTGACCGCTTTTTGTTACTTTTGCAAAAAGAAAAAAATGAAACTCGTCGAACTGTTAGCTCCTGCCAAAGATTATGCTGCGGCCGCGGCCGCCGTGGACTACGGCGCCGATGCGGTCTATATCGGCGGCGCGCGGTTCGGCGCGCGGCAGGCCGCGGGGAACTCCGCGGAGGAGATCGCCCGGGTCGTGGAGTATGCCCACCGCTTCGGAGTGCGGGTCCACGCCACGCTTAACACGCTCGTGTGGGACGATGAACTGGAGGCCGCCGAACGGCAGGCCCGCAGCCTGATCGACGCGGGCGTCGATGCGCTGATCGTGCAGGACATGGCTCTGCGGCGGATGGACCTTCCGGTGGAGCTGCACGCCTCGACGCAGGTTTCGAACCGCACGCCCGAGGGGGCGCGGTTCTTGGGCGAGGCGGGGTTTGCGCGGGTGATTCTCGAACGCAACCTCACGCTGGAGGAGATCCGGGCCATCTGCGCCGCCACCGCGGCCGAGGTCGAATGCTTCGTCCACGGGGCGGTCTGCGTGGGGTACAGCGGCCGCTGTTTCCTCTCGCGGTCGATGTCCGCGCGCAGCGGCAATCGCGGGGCGTGCAGCCAGCCCTGCCGCCTGACGTGGGACCTCACCGACGGAAAGGGCCGGACCTGGATTGCCGGGAAGCATCTGCTGTCGGTGCGCGACATGAATCTTTCGCAACGCATTGGCGATCTGCTGGATGCGGGCGTCACTTCATTCAAGATAGAAGGTCGGCTCAAGGATCTCGCTTATATCCGGAACGTTGTGGCCCACTACCGCCGGGCGGTGGACGAGGCGCTGGCCCTGCGGCCGGGGCTGGTGCGGTCGTCCGTCGGCGAGAGCGTCCCGGATTTCACGCCCGACCCGTCGAAGAGTTTTACACGCGGGGAGTCCGACTATTTTCTGGACGGAAAGCGCGCCGGAGTGGCGTCGTTCGACACCCCGAAGGCGGTCGGCGAACGGGTGGGCCGCGTGGCGGGCGTTTCGGGCGGCACGTTCACGCTCGACGGTGCGCACGATCTTGCGCCGGGCGACGGCAT
>OGHF01001464.1_pt1 | contig 13926 bp, 16 predicted proteins | sample 1571481 | NCBI WGS metagenome assembly OGHF01 (sample SAMEA2581952, study PRJEB24529) | metagenome | biome: Human gut stool | place: China | collected 2011
CAATAACACCATGGTCACCGTTACCGATCTGAACGGTAACGCGCTGTCCTGGGCTTCCTCCGGCGGCCTCGGTTTCCGCGGCAGCAAGAAGTCCACCCCCTTCGCGGCACAGACCGCGGCTGAGACGGCCGCCCGCGCCGCTATGGAGCATGGCCTGAAGACCGTCGAGGTCTTCGTCAAGGGCCCCGGCCAGGGCCGTGAGGCCGCGATCCGGGCGCTGCAGGCCGTGGGCCTGGAAGTGACCATGATCAAGGACGTCACGCCCATCCCCCACAATGGCTGCCGCCCCCCCAAGCGCCGCCGTGTCTGATTTGAAGAGGAGGTAACAAGCAAATGGCTAAGAATATGCAGCCGATCGCGAAGCGCTGCAAGGCTCTGGGCATTTCTCCTGCCGTGATGGGCTATGCGAAGAAGGAGACCAATCGCAACCCCGGCGGCCAGATGAGAAAGAAGAAGAGCGAATATGGCATCCAGCTGAATGAGAAGCAGAAGGTCAAGTTCATCTATGGCATTCTGGAGAAGCAGTTCCACGCCTATTACGAGGCGGCCGCCAAGACCCCCGGCAAGACCGGCGACAACCTGCTGATCGCTGTGGAGCGCCGTCTGGACAACGTGGTATACCGCATGGGCTTCGCCATGACCCGCCGTCAGGCCCGTCAGCTGGTGAGCCACGCCCACTTCACCGTCAACGGCCGGAAGGTCGACATTCCCTCCTATCAGGTCAAGGCCGGCGATGTGATCGAGGTTGCCGAGTCCAGCCGCTCCTCTGAGATCTTCAAGCGCCTGCTGGGCCAGGATGCCCCCGTGTTCCTGATCCCCGCCTGGATGGAGCGTGAGAAGAACGCCCTGAAGGGCACCGTGACCCGTCTGCCCGCCCGGGAGGACATCGACGTTCCCGTCGAGGAGCACCTCATCGTTGAGTTGTACTCCAAGTAAGCGGAGGATACCCTCAATAATGATAGGAACTGCCGGCGGCGCGCAGTCATGCGTGCTCGCAACAAGAAGATGAAGGAGGGTACTACTGCATGATCGAAATTGAAAAGCCCCAGATTGAGTGCATCGAGACGCCGGGGGACGCCACATACGGCAAGTATGTGGTGGAACCGCTGGAGCGCGGCTACGGCACCACTTTGGGCAATGCGCTTCGCCGCATTATGCTTTCCTCTCTGCCCGGCACGGCCCCGACCACCATCAAGATCGCCGGCGTGCAGCATGAGTTCTCCACCATCCCAGGTGTCAAGGAAGACGTGACGGAGATCGTCCTGAATGTGAAGGGCCTGCTCACCAAGCTCCACTGCGAGACGGTGAAGACGGTCTACATCGAGGCGGTGGGCCCCTGCGAGGTCAAGGCCGGCGATATCAAGGCCGACGGCGAGGTGGAGGTCCTGAATCCCGACATGCACATTGCCACGCTGGACAACGGCGCGACGCTGAACATGGAGATCACCCTGTCCCACGGACGCGGCTATGTGCCTGCGGACCGCAACAAGCCGCAGCAGAACGTGATCGGCGTCATCGCCGTGGACTCCATCTACACCCCCGTGTATAAGGTCAACTACACCGTGGAGCCCACCCGTGTGGGTGCTTCCAGCGACTTCGACAAGCTGACGCTGGAGGTCTGGACCGACGGGACCATCTCTGCCCGGGACGCCGTGTCCTTGGGTGCGAAGATCCTGTGCGACCACTTTACGCTGTTCACCGACCTCTCTGAGAACGTGGGCAGCAAGCCCACTGTGGTGGAGAAGGCGGAGGCCCAGCGGGACAAGGTGCTGGAGCTGACCATCGAAGAGCTGGATCTCTCCGTCCGCAGCTTCAACTGCCTCAAGCGTGCCAACATCAACACCGTGGAGGATTTGATTTCCAAGACGGAGGACGAGATGATGAAGGTCCGCAACCTGGGCCGCAAGTCCCTGGAAGAGGTCATCAACAAGCTGGCGATGATGGGACTCCATCTGGCTGACGAAGATAACAACAACTGATTCCAATGCCGGCGGACGTTCCCCGGCTGACCAAAATCCTGATAAGGAGGAAACCAAAATGCCCGGAACTCGGAAACTTGGCAAGCCCACTGACCAGCGCATGGCGATGCTGCGTCAGCAGGTGACGGATTTCCTGGACAACGGCAAGATGGAGACCACTCTTGCCCGCGCCAAGGAGATCAAGCCTCTGGCTGAGAAGATGATTACCCTCGGCAAGAAGAGCGACCTGGCCGCTTATCGGCAGGCTATGAGCTTCATCACCCGCGAGGATGTCTGCAAGAAGCTGTTCAAGGAGATCGCTCCCAGCTATGCAGAGCGCAACGGCGGCTACACCCGCGTGATCCGCACCGGCGTGCGCCGCGGAGATGCCGCGGAGACCGCCATCATCGAGCTGGTGAAGTAAGAACCCGCAATCAAAAAAGCCCTTTGTCATGGGAACCTAGGACCTGTGACAAAGGGCTTTTGATTGTTCTTGTGGACCTGAAGGAGATGTGATACAATGGAAGCGAAGGGGGAGATCTCTATGCGCATGGTTCACTGTGAGGACTGCGGAAAGCGGTATGACTACGATGTGGATGGCTTCTGCCCCCGGTGCGGGGCCTTCAACCAGCCTGTCTGGGTCCGGAGCGGCGGGACCGCCGCGGCCGCTGAGTCCCCTGCGGCACAGCAGAAGCGGACAGGGAGGCTCCAGCGGGAACTGGGAGAAAATCTCCGTCAGGCAGAGATGGCCATGGGCCGGCTGCTGAAGGAGCAGTCCCACGGTCGACGGCTGCCCGGCGGGGACTTGTGAGCGCCCGGCAGCAGAGCAAAGGAGGGAACATCTGTGAAGAAGATTTCCTGCGCTTCGTGCGGCAAACGGTATGATTGCGATGCAGACGGCTTCTGCCCCCGGTGCGGGGCCTTCAATCAGCCTGCAGGGGACGGAGACGCGCCGCAGCTCGAGAAGAAACCGGAATTTCAGCAGAGGGAGAAGCCCGCAGCACGCGGGCGAAAGAGAGCCCATTCAGCTGCCAAGGAGGGGGGACTGCTTCTGGGACTGGAAGTGGTGTCAGATCTGGCAGTGGACCTGGTGGGAGATGCCATTTCTGACCTGTTCTCCTGACCGTCTATGCAGAGCACCGAACGGAATATGAGATGAAGGAAGCGGGCGGGGCCCGCTTCCTTTTTTCGTGTTATGAAAAAACAGGAGAAAATTTTAACGGGTGTAAATTTTCAGCTGCCGCGCAAACTACCGCTGCATGAATGAGGAGGTGTGGGCGCGATGTGGAGAGGTCGCCTGTTTTTTCTGTGCCTTGCCCTGGCACTGCTGTCCGGCTGCGCGCCGGGCGGCCCTGTGGCGGAGGCTGGGGCAGATGCCCAGCTCCCGGCGGACAAGCTGATCGCCATTACATTTGACGACGGCCCACGCCGGAACACTACCGAGCGGCTACTGGACGGCCTGCAGGAGCGGGGGGCAAGCGCCACCTTTTTCCTGATTGGCAAGCAGATCGAAGGCAATGAGGACCTGGTCCGGCGGATGCAGGCAGAGGGCCATCAGGTGGGCAGCCACACCTGGAACCATGTACGGCTTCAGGGGATCTCCCGGGAGACGCTGCAGCGGGAGGTAGGCCGTACAGAGGAGACGCTGGAAGCGTTGCTGGGAGGGGGGCCATATTGGCTCCGCCCGCCATACGGGGCCGTGGATGCGGCGGACCGGGAGCTGCTGCAGGTGCCCATGATAAAGTGGTCCATCGATCCCAGGGACTGGGAAAAGCTCAATACAGCCCAGGTGAAGGCGGCGGTCCTGGAAAATGCGGCCCCCAATCAGATCATCCTGCTCCATGATATCTACGATACCTCTGTAGACGCGGCACTGGAGATTGTAGATACGCTTCAAGGGGAAGGCTACCGCTTCGTGACGGTGCAGGAACTGCTGGAAGCCAACGGTATCCAACCGGAGGCCGGTGTGCTGTACTGCTCCGGCGACATATAAAAAAGCGCCCGGTGTGCTGGCACACCGGGCGCTTTCAGCGCGAAATCAGCCCTGCAGGATCAGCAGGACCAGCGTCAGGATCAGGAAGATGGCCCCAACCCATTTGGTGGCGCGGGCCAGCTTGGCGTCCAGAGTCTTGGCCTTGTTGCGGGACAGGAAGGAGTCGGCCACACCGCCGATGGCACCGGAGAGGCCGGCGCTCTTGCCGGACTGGAAGAGCACGATGACAATGACTGCCAGACCGCAGAGAAGCTGCAGGATCGTGATGACGAGCGTTAAAGCGTCCATACAGGATAACCTCCAAAACTTTCAGCCATGCAGCGCATGGATCATGATTTCACAGATGTTAATGATACCATAGTTTTCTCTGTATTTCAAGGGGATTTTGCAAAAAAGCAGACAAATCAAAGCTATGCGGAAGCGTACGGACAGACGACAAAAAAGTTTGAAAATGATGGAACAAATGTTTGCTTTTCCTGCGGCGTTGTGGTATAATACAGCCAGAAATCCAGCGGAGGTGGACACGTATGCGGGAGCTCTCAAAGATGCAGCAGAAAATCTACGAGTACATTGCCGCCTGTATCCGGGAGCAGGGCTACCCCCCCTCGGTGCGGGAGATCGGGGAGGCCGTGGGGCTGAAGTCACCCTCCACAGTCCATTTTCACCTCAAACGGCTTGAGGAGGCAGGCGTCATTGAAAAGGGCGCCGGCAAGGGCCGCGCCATCACGCTGCGGGAATCTCCTAAGCCTGAAAATCAGGTCCCAGTGGTGGGCAATGTGGCGGCCGGCAGCCCCATTCTGGCGGAGGAGTGTATCGAGGACTATTTGACCTTCGATACCGCCGGTCGGCCCGGGGAGTATTTTGCCCTGCGGGTCCGGGGCGAGTCCATGCTGAACGCAGGCATCCTGCCCGGCGACCTGGTGGTGGTTCACAGCCAGCCCACTGCGCAGCACGGTGAGATTGTGGTGGCTCTGATCGATGACGAGGCGACGGTCAAGCGCCTGTCTCTGAAAAGCGGTCAGGTATGGCTGCTGCCGGAGAATGAGGCATATTCCCCCATTGACGGCACCTATGCCCAGATATTGGGCAAGGTGGCCGCCGTGGTGCGGCGCTATTGAAAGGCGCGGAAGCGCGCAAAGAAAGGGCGTGATGGAAATTTTCCATCACGCCCTCTGTTTTCCAAATCCGGCGGTCACGTCCCGGAGGAATGGGGCCTCCGCCGGACCAGCTGGGGCGCAGGGCCGTCCTGCAGCTCCTGGCGCAGCTTTTCCAGCGCCCGCTTTTCGATGCGGGATACATAGGACCGGGAAATCCCGAAGGAGGCGGCAATTTCCCTCTGGGTCAGGGGGATGGTGCCGCCCAGCCCGTACCGCAGGCGAATGATCTCCGCCTCCCGGGTGGTCAGACGCTCCCGGATGATCTGGTGGAGCCGGAGCGCGCTGTCCCGGTCGTGGATATCGTCCAGCATGGTGTCATCCACGCCCACCACATCCATCAGCTGGAGGGCATTGCCCTCCTTGTCTGTCTCAATGGAATCCGACAGAGAGACTTCTCCCTGGAGCTTTTTCTGGCTGCGGAAGTACATGAGAATTTCGTTTTCAATGCAGCGGGCGGCGTAGGTGGCCAGGCGGGCGCCCTTCTCCGGGTCGAAGCTGGAGATGCCCTTGATGAGGCCGATGGTGCCGATGGAGATCAGGTCCTCCTGATCGGCGCTCTGGGTATAGTATTTCTTGATGATGTGGGCCACCAGGCGCAGGTTCCGCTCGATGAGTACATCCCGGGCCTCCTGATCTCCCTGGGCGTAGCGGCGGAGATATTCCCGCTCCTCTGCGGCGGACAGCGGCTTTGGAAACGACCCGCCGCCGGACAGGCGGAGTGAGAAGAGCAGCGTGTTGGCGAAGAGCAGCAGTGCGGCAGACAACATAGAATCCCTCCCTGTACCATCATTCCTATGCCGGGCAGGGAAGTCCCCATGCGGAAAGCCCTTTGACGGGGCGGCGGGCTGTGGTATACTGGTCTCATCGGACAGAGGAGGGACGGTATGGGCTATCTGGTCTACATCCTGCGCTGCGGGGACGGCACACTGTACACAGGCTGCACCAACGACCTGCCCCGTCGCCTCCAGGCCCACCAAAGCGGGCGGGGCGCCAAGTACACCCGCAGCCGCCTGCCGGTGGAGCTGGTCTACCAGGAGGCGGTGCCGGACCGGTCTGCGGCCCTGCGGCGGGAGGCCGCCATCAAACGGCTGGATCGCAGGCGGAAGCTGGCCCTGATCGCGGCCTTCCGACCGGGGACGGCGGAAAAATGAACAGAACGTAAAATGCGGGAAAAATGCTGACAACCCCTACACATCAGGGAGAAAACGTGCTATCATATATAAGTTGAATTATGCGTTTTTCGGCGGGGGCAGCCCACCGGCAGAGAGGAGGAGGCCATGAGACAGCGAATACAGCGGATGCTGACGGCAGCGGTCGGCCTGCTTCTGCTTCTGTACGCCAGCGGCTGCGGATTTTCCTTTTCCCCCACGGACCTGTACAGCCTGCCGCAGCTGCCGGAGGAGTACACGGAGCTGAACAGCTCACTCAACCAGCTGCTGGAGAGCGGGGCGGAGTACGCGGCCCCCGTCTCCGGCAGCAACATCCAGCCCGTGCAGCTGGAGGATCTGGACGGAGACGGCGAGGAGGAGGCGCTGGCCTTCTTCCGCAACTCTGCGGATGAGAAGCCCCTGAAGATCTATATTTTTACCGCCGGAAAGCAGGGATATGAGCAGGCTGCCGTCATTGAGGGCACCGGCACCAGCATTTACAGCATTGCCTACGAGGATCTGGACCAGGACGGCCGGAAGGAGCTGCTGGTGGGCTGGCGGGTCAATACGGACCTCCTGGCCCTCTCCGTCTACACCCTGCGGTCCGGGGAGCCGGAGGAGCTGGTGCAGGGCACCAGCTATGTGAAATATGCGGTCAACGATCTGAATCAGGATGGCCTGTGGGAGCTGGTGGTGCTCCGGGCCGATGAGGAGGGCAACGGCATTGCGGATTACTACTGCTGGCAGGAGGAAGAGTTCCAGCTGCGAACCTCCGCACGGATCACCAGCACCATGGCGGAGCTGAGCCAGCAGGGGCGTGTGAAGAGCGGTGTCCTGCAGGACGGTACGCCGGCCCTGTTCGTCACGGGGGTGGAGGAGTCGGCCTGGATGGTCACTGACATCCTGACCGTGAAAAATGGAGAACTGGTGAACATCCTGCTGTCCGACGTGACGGGGGTGTCTTCGGAGATCGCGCCCTTCAGTTCCCTGTACCCGGAGGATATCAACGGCGACGGTATCACAGAGGTCCCCCATCCCGAGCCGATCCCGGCCTGGGGAAACGTGGGTGAGGACCCCTGCCGGCGGATCGACTGGTATACCTATACCAGCGACGGCACCAAAGCGGCTGTGGTGAGCACCTACCACAGTGTGGAGGACGGCTGGTACCTGCGCCTGCCGGACGTGTGGAAGGATCAGATCCTCATTACCCGCACGGCCGGGACGGAGGAGGTCACGGTCACATTCTCCTACCGGGGAGACAGCGGGGAGCCGCCACAGGATGTCCTGCGGATCACCAAGCTCACAGGCTCCGGCCGCGAGGCCAGAGCCACCCGGGGCGGCCGGGTCATCCTGCGCCGTCTGCCGGAGATCATCTACACGGCCGAGCTTCTGGACGCCAATGGGAGCTGGGAATACGGCCTGACGGAAGACGAGGTGCGGGAGGCGTTCAGCCTGATCACCACGGAGTGGTCCGCCGGCGACAGCTGACAGAGAAGAAAGGACGGTATGCCGAATGAAAAAAGTAATGGTGCTGGAGGATGAGTCCAGCATCCGCAGCTTTATCGTCATCAACCTGCGCCGTGCCGGGTACGACGTCATTGAGGCGGAGACCGGCGAAGAGGCACTGGACAAGCTGAAGGAGAACACCGATACCCGGGTGGCGCTGCTGGACATCATGCTGCCGGGGATCGACGGCTTTGAGGTCTGCCGCCGCATCCGGGCCACCAACACCAAAATCGGTATCATCATGCTCACCGCCCGTTCCCAGGAGATGGACAAGGTGACGGGACTGATGACCGGCGCCGACGACTATGTGACCAAGCCCTTCTCCCCGGCAGAGCTTACCGCCCGTGTGGACGCCCTGTTCCGCCGGGCCGGCGGAGAGGAGATCCCCCAGACCGGGGAGATTCGGCAGGATCCCTTCCTGCTGAACACCCGCAACCGGACGCTGGAGAAGAACGGCCAGCGAATCAAGCTGACCCAGGTGGAGTATTCCATCATGAAGGTGTTCATGGAAAATCCGGGCAAGGCCCTCTCCCGGGAGGAGATCCTGGATATGGTCTGGGGCCGGGACTACTTCGGTGAGCTGAAGATCGTGGATGTCAACATCCGCCGCCTGCGGCTGAAGATCGAGGACAACGTGCAGAATCCCACGTACATCACCACGGTGTGGGGATACGGATACAAGTGGGGGTTCTGAGAAAATCGGCCGGCCAGTGATGCCGACGTAAGGAACGCAGGGAAAGGAGGAGCGGCCCATGGCAGAGGAAGAACGGGATCGGAAATGGACGGTGCTGCGCCTCCGGGGCCTGCGGAAGCGGTGGATCGTCAATACCATTCTGCCGGTGCTGGTGCTGCTGATGCTGCTGGTGACGCTGGTATCTGTGGGCGTTTCCACCTACTATTACAGCAGCATGGAAAACGGCCTGATGAAGCAGGCGGAGGCCATGTCCAGTGCTTTCAACGACTACTTCATGAACAGCTACTCCGAGTACAACCAGATGGCGACCCAGGCAGTGGACACCTATGAGGACAAGTCCCGGATTGAGCTGCAGTTCATCGGCAGCACCGGACGTATCCAGATGTCCACCTCCGGCCTGACAGCAGGCAGCTCGCCGGGGACCAGCGATATTACCAGAGCCATCACCAATCAGGAGATCACGCCCTTCCAAGGCAGAGACCCGGAGACGGGTGAGAAGATCATGGCGGTCTCAGCGCCCCTGCTGTTCAACGGCCGGGTGGCGGGCGTCATGCGGCTGGTGACGTCCATGAAGCTGGTGGACCGGCAGATTGTCCTGGTGGTCTTTATCATTCTGGCGGTGGGAGGCATCTGCATGGCCCTGGTGCTGATCTCCAGCCTGCTGTTCATCAACAACGTGGTGGAGCCGGTGGCCGTGGTGTCTGAGGCGGCCAAGCGGATCTCTGCCGGGAGCTATGGCTTCCAGATCGAAAACAAGTACACGGACGAGCTGGGGGAACTGGTGGACAACATCAACGATATGTCCCTCAAGATCGGCCAGAACGAGAAGATGAAATCCGAGTTCATCTCCTCCGTGTCCCACGAGCTGCGGACGCCCCTCACTGCCATCAACGGCTGGGGCGAGACGATTCTGGAGGACACCACAGATGACCCCGCCCAGATGCGCCGCGGCATCCGCATCATTCTGAACGAGGCCCGGCGGCTCTCTACCATGGTAGAGGAGCTGCTGGAATTCTCCAAGATGGAGGACGGCCGATTCACCCTCCGGATGGAGCAGGTGGACCTGCAGGCGGAGTTTGAGGACGCCATCTTCACCTACGGCGAGCTGTTCCGGCAGGAGGGCATCAAACTGAACTACGAGTGCGGGGATGAGGACCTGCCTCCCATCCCCGGCGACTCTGAGCGGCTGAAGCAGGTGTTCTGCAACGTGCTGGACAACGCCGCCAAGCACGGCGGCTCCGGCAAGCGGATCGACACCTCCATCAGCCGGGAGGGCGAGTTTGAGGTGGTTCGGGTCCGGGACTACGGTCCCGGCATCCCGGAAGCGGAGCTGCCCTTCATCAAGCAGAAGTTCTACAAGGGCTCCTCCAAGGCCCGGGGCAGCGGCATCGGCCTTGCGGTGTGCGATGAGATCGTCGGCCTTCACAACGGCATCTTCACCATCGGCAACGCCGATGGCGGCGGCGCGGTGGTCACCATCTGCCTGCCGGTCAAGGAATGATTTTCGAAAATCGAACAAATGTTTGCATTTCTGTACAGAGCATGGTAGAATTCAACTGTACGGAATTAGAAAGGAAACACATGGCAAAACAACCCCAATCCTGCGCCTTCCGCACCAGCATCGGCGGACAGGCACTCATTGAAGGCATTCTGATGCGGGGCCCGGAGAAGCAGGCCATCGTGGTCCGGGACCAGGAGGGCAATCTGGTGGAGAAGGTGGATGAGCTGCGGCTCATCAAGGACCGGCATCCTATTTTGGGCTGGCCCCTGATCCGAGGCACCGTCAACTTCCTCTCCTCCATGGTCAACGGCGTGAAGGCGCTGATGTACTCCGCGGACTTCTATCCGGAGGAGGAGACCACGGAGCCCTCCAAATTTGAACAGTGGCTGGACCGGACCTTTTCCAACAAGAAGCTGGAGGGGCTGATCGTGGGCCTCTCTGTGCTGCTGGGTATCGGCCTGTCCATCTTCCTCTTTCTGGTGCTGCCCACCTTCCTCACCGGCGGGCTGCTGCACTTCTTCCCGGACTTCCCCATGTGGGGCCGGAACCTGATCGAAGGCGTGCTGAAGGTGGCTATCTTCCTACTGTATCTGATCTTCTGCTCCAAGCAGAAGGACATCTACCGGGTGTTCCAGTACCACGGGGCGGAGCACAAGACCATCTTCTGCTACGAGGCGGGGCTACCCCTGACGGTGGAGAATGTCCGCATTCAGCCCCGGCACCATCCCCGGTGCGGCACCAGCTTTCTGTTCGTGGTGATCTTTGTGTCCATTCTGGTATCCAGCGTGGTGTTCGGCATCTGGCCGGTGACCAACGCCGGACTGCGGACGCTGGTGCATCTGCTGCTGCTGCCGCTGGTGGTGGGGATCACGTATGAGTTCAACCGCTGGGTGGGCCGCCACGTGCAGGACAGTCGGCTGGCCAAAATCCTGACGGCCCCCGGAATGTGGATGCAGAACTTCACCACCAATGAGCCGGACGACTCCATGATTGAGTGCGCCATCCGGTCCCTGGAGCTGGTCTTGCCCAGTGAAAAAGGGAAAGACGAATGGTGAATTTTTGATAATGAGGCGTATTATGGCGACGACATACAACAATTTGTATTTGGATATCCGCCAGCAGCTGCGGAGGGCAGGGATCGAGGAGGCCACGCTGGAGGCCCGGGAGTTGGTTTGCTTCGGCACTAACAAGAGCCGGGAGGAGCTGGCCCGGGATGGGGGACTGTACGCCTCCCCGGAGCTGGAGCACCGGGTCCGGGACCTGGTGCGGCGGCATCTGGAGGGCGAGCCGGTGGCATACCTTATCGGTGAGTGGGAGTTCTATGGGCTCCCGCTGGACATCTCCCGGGACGTGCTGATTCCCCGGCCGGACACGGAGGTGCTGGCGGAGCAGGCCATTGGCTATATCAAGACCTTGGGGGAATGCCGGGTGCTGGACCTGTGCGCCGGCAGCGGCTGCATCGGGCTGGCGGTGGCGGCCCAAGTGCCCCAGGCCCGGGTGGTGCTGGGGGAGTGGTCTGACGGGGCCCTGAAGATCTGCCGCCAGAACGTCCGCCGCAACAGCCTTACCGCCCGGGTGGTGCCCATGCAGGCGGACGCCCGGGAAAAGCCGGAGAAATCCCTGGGAGAGTTCCAGTGCATCGTGTCCAATCCCCCCTATATCCCCCAGGCGGACATCGAGACGCTGGACACCTCCGTCAAGGACTATGAACCCCATCTGGCCCTGGACGGCGGCGAGGACGGCCTGGACTTCTACCGGAGCATCTCCGAGAAGTGGAAGGAGGCCCTGGCTCCCGGCGGCCGTCTGTATTTTGAAGTGGGCATCGGTCAAGCGGACAACGTGCTGCGGATCATGCGGACCCAGGGCTTCGGGGATATCCAGGTGGTGAAGGACCACCACGACATCCCCCGGGTGGTATTCGGAACGCTGTGTACAGAGCTCTGACGTTTAGAGAAAGGAACGGCAATGGTGGGGCTGCCGTTTTATGTGCAGGAGGCGGGAAGTCCGACCCTGCTGTGGGCCGGGCCCCTGGTGTCGGGCTGGACGCTGATGCGCCGGGGTTTCGTTAAGCACTCGCCCAAGCCGCGTTATACGGCGTATAGGGCGTCAGCCCTTTCCATGGCGGCCACAGCGGTGACCTAACCTTTTTGCAGCGGTTGAAACAGGCCCGTCCAGTTATGCGCCTGAGTATTGGGACCCTGTCCGGGAGACGCTGCCTGGCGGCCGCGCGGTGATCGTGTATGGAGGGATGCTGTTTGGATCCCTCTGCTGGGGACTCTCTCAGAGAAGTAAGGGACTTACAGATGAGTTGAAATAAAGAGTTTTTATAGAGAATCAGGAGGAGAATACAATGGCGAGAGAGAAAGCGCCGCTGCCCAACGCGGCTCCGGCGGACGATAAGAAGCGGGCCATCGACACGGCCATGGCCCAGATCGAGCGGATGTACGGCAAGGGCGCCATTATGCGCTTCGGCGACAAGGCGGAGCTGAACGTGGATTACATCCCCACCGGCTCTCTGTCCCTGGACGTGGCCTTGGGCATCGGCGGCCTGCCCAAGGGGCGGATTGTGGAGATCTACGGGCCGGAGTCCTCCGGCAAGACCACCCTGGCTCTGCACGTCGTCGCGGAGGCCCAGAAGCGGGGCGGCGAGGTGGCCTTTGTGGACGCAGAGCACGCACTGGACCCCACCTATGCCCGGGCACTGGGCGTCCAGGTGGAGGACATGCTGATCGCCCAGCCGGACACCGGCGAGCAGGCGCTGGAGATCACCGAGGCCCTGGTCCGCTCCGGCGCCATTGACGTGGTGGTGGTGGACTCCGTGGCGGCCCTGGTGCCCCGGGCGGAGATCGAGGGCGAAATGGGCGACAGTTATGTGGGCCTGCAGGCCCGGCTGATGAGCCAGGCCCTGCGGAAGCTGGCCGGCTCCATCGCCAAGACCAACTGCGTGGTCATCTTTATCAACCAGCTCCGCGAAAAGGTAGGCGTGATGTACGGCAACCCGGAGGTCACCACCGGCGGCCGGGCGCTGAAGTTCTATGCCTCCGTCCGCATTGACGTGCGGCGCATCGAGTCGCTGAAAAGCGGCTCGGAGATCATTGGCAACCGCACCCGGGCCAAAGTGGTCAAGAACAAGGTCTCTCCTCCCTTCAAGGAGGCGGAGTTCGATATCATGTACGGCGAGGGTATCTCTAAGATCGGCGAGATCCTGGATCTGGGCGCCAAGCTGGATCTGGTGCAGAAATCCGGCTCCTGGTTCGCCATGGGGGAGACCCGCCTGGGCCAGGGCCGGGACGCGGCCAAGCAGTACCTCAAGGACAATCCGGAGGTGTGCGACAAGCTGGAGGCCGACATCCGCCGCAACGCCTACAAGCTTATGAGCAGCCAGGCCCGGGCCGCGGCCAAGGCCGCAGGCCGGGCGGTGGACATCTCCGCCGAGGACTTCGAGGATGCGGATTCGTAAGCTGGCCCCCTCCGGCCGGGTGGAGGGCCGCTGGCTCTGCCACCTGGAGGACGGAACCATCCTCCGATTGGGGGAGAGTGAGGTGGTGGCCTTCGGCCTGGGCACCGGAAAGGAGCTGAGCGGGGCGGAGCTGTCTGCCTTGACCGAGGCCGCCCGCGCCGCCCAGGTGCGGGAGAAGGCGGTGGAGCTGCTGTCCGCCCGCCCCCTCTCCCGGAAGGAGCTGGTGGAAAAGCTCACCGCCCGCCCCCGGAACCGGGAGAAGGAGCCCCTCTGCGGCCGGGAGGCCGCCGAGGCGGCGGCCGACTGGCTGGAGGGGCTGGGCTATCTGGACGACGGGCAGTATGCCCGCGCGGTGGCGGAGCACTGTGCTGCCAAGGGCTACGGTCCCGGCCGCATCCGGGAGGAGCTCTACCGCCGGGGGGTGCCGCGGGACTGCTGGGACGGCGCTCTGGAGGGGCTGTCCGGCCCGGAGGAGGCCATCGACGCCTTTTTGCAGAAGAAGCTGCGGG
>OGHF01001470.1_pt1 | contig 13895 bp, 12 predicted proteins | sample 1571481 | NCBI WGS metagenome assembly OGHF01 (sample SAMEA2581952, study PRJEB24529) | metagenome | biome: Human gut stool | place: China | collected 2011
GACGAGCTTGTCGGCGTGCGCCAGGGCTTTGGACCATGTTTCGTATGTACCGGGCGCGCACCTGTTGGAATCGATCATGCAACCGAACGTGTGGTCGGCGGAGGCCCGCCAGATGAAGCCATGCAGGCCTCCGAGCACGGTTAGGAAGACGGCGGTGGCGGATGCGAAGGCAACGATGGCCAGCACAGAGGTGCGGCCGGATGTGCCGCGGGTGCCGGAGCGGTGGAACAATCGCCATAATCGGAACATGTTCATCGTGCGCCTCCGGCGGTAGGTTGGGATTGCTGCGGCGAGCTCCACGTCCCATCCCGCATGGTAACGGTGGCATCGCAAAATGCGGCCACGTTCGAATCGTGCGTCACCACGACCACGGCCGCGCCGGTCTGTCGTGCGGTCCGCATGAGAATGCTCATGATTTCGTGGCCGGTGGTCTGGTCGAGCGCGCCGGTCGGTTCATCGGCGAAGATGACTGCCGGCTGCGCGGCGAGCGCACGTGCGATGGCGATGCGCTGCATCTGGCCGCCGCTCATTTCGCCGGGACGTTGTTGCGCGAGCTGGCGCAATCCCAATCGTTCCAGCCATAGCATGGCCATGTCGGTGGCCTGCTGGTAGCTTGCGCCGCCCAGCATCATCGGCAACGCGATGTTTTCGATGGCCGGCAGTTCCGGCAGCAGTTGTCCGGATTGGAAGACGAAGCCGAAGGCGCTGCGGCGCAGTTTGGTGCGGTCAGCGTCGCTCAACCGCGCTAGGTTGGCACCGCGAAACATCACATTGCCGGCTGTCGGGGTGATGATGCCGGCGAGTGCGTGCAGTAACGTCGATTTGCCGGAACCGGACGGTCCCATGACCGCGATGCTTTCGCCTGCCTGGATGCCGAAATCCACGTGATTGAGCGCCAGCATGTGTGTGGCGTTTGGCGTCGCCTGTTGGGTCGAATAATCCATGACCAGATCGGTCGCCTGAAGTATGTGTTCCATGTTTCCTACGGTACGGAAACGGATTGGCCCCGGCCATCAGACGGCGGGATGAACTTACAGGTTTCCTTCCGGCATGCATCATCCGCAAGGATTAGCGTAATCGCGGACTGCGGATGAGATGCCGTATGTCAGACGAGGTGCCAGGACAGGCGGTGCAGGTCGCTGGGCCCGAATTCAGCGATGGCGTCACGGTGTGCGGCCGAACCGTAACCCTTGTTGTGGGCCCATTCATATGGTTCATATTGGGGTTGCGCTCCCAGTTCGACCATGAGCCGATCCCGGGTGACTTTGGCGATGACCGCGGCGGCGGCCACGGCGACGCAATACCGGTCGCCTTTCACTTTGGTGGTAACGTTCGCCGGCACCGGCACTTCGGGCGCGTCGAAGGTGTTCAGCGTCTTGGTGATGTAATCGTTCGGTCCGTCGAGGATCGCGCCGACCTTCACCGGTTTGCCGGAGAGCATGCCGTTGCCGTCAATGCCGAGCTTCGCCTCCGCCTGTGCCAACGCACGTAACGCGGCTACGCCGAGTGCATGGGAAATGCCCCACTCGTCAATCTCCTTGTTGCTGGCGGCGCCAACCGCCCAAGATGCGCACCAGGATTTGAGTTCGTCGAAGATGGCTTCGCGCTTGTGTTCGGTCAGCATTTTGGAGTCGGCCACGCCTTTCGGCACTTCCAGATGCGAAGATTCTTGCGAGCCTCCTTGCGAAGCTCCAGCCGGCCCGTCTAAGTCACGCGCCCAAATCGCAGCCGCACCAACCATTACCGGCCCTGCGAGAGATCCACGCCCCACTTCGTCAAAGCCGACGATCACATCGTAGCCTTGTTCGGCAATAGCACGTTCCAAATCCAATGTGGGAATTACGGAAACCGCCATCAGGCCGCCGAGCCTCCTTCCGGAACGTCGGCAAACACTTCATGGTGCGCATCGAGCCCGCCGATGCGGTTCAACGGCCAATATTTCGCGAGTCCGACACCCACTACGTCGGGAATAGGCACAAGTCCATGTGAGGAATCACCCTGATGATAGCGTGAATCGGCGGAATTGGCGCGATTGTCGCCCATAACGAACACGTGTCCTTCGGTCACGGTCACGTTGAACGCGAATGAGCTGGGATCCACGTCGGAGCGAATGTATGCGCTTTCGTCAATCGCCACACCATTGATGGTGATCGGCTTACCTGGCCCTTCGCATGCCACGGTGTCTCCTGGCAATCCGATGAGCCGTTTGATGAGGTAGTCACCGCCGAGTTTGCTACTGTCTTCCTGCCGCAGCCAGTGGTCGGGGTCCTTGAACACCACCACGTCGCCGCGTTTCAGATCGAAGACTTTCGGGGTGAGTTTCGAGGTGATCACGCGGTCACCTGGTTCGATGGTGTTCATCATGGATCCGGAGGGAATCACGTAGAATCCGAGCAGGAAAATGCGTATCAGCAGCACGATAATAATAGGAATTCCGCACCAGACCAAGGTGTCGCGCAAGCCAAAGCTGTCGCCGCTATTGTTTTCTTCTTTGGCATGCCTCATACATGATTCCTTTATCGTCCGGTTTGCACACTGACCCCTATCATAGCGGTCTAGAATAGAAAAAGGCCCTCCTGCCGTGAGGCTGAGGGCCAATTTCACGCTTTATTTGCGTTTGAAACTCACTTCTCGGAGTTGTCGCGGCGCTCAACGATACGAGCGGCCTTACCGCGCAGGTTGCGCAGGTAGTACAGCTTGGCGCGACGCACACGGCCCTTGCGGACCACCTTGATGGAGTCGATGACCGGGGAGTGCAGCGGGAAGCGACGCTCCACACCGGTGCCGAAGCTGATCTTACGAACAACGAAGGTCTCACGGACGCCGCCGCCCTGACGAGCGATCACAACGCCGGTGAAGGCCTGGATACGGGAGTTGTTGCCTTCCTGGATCTTCACGTTGACTTCAACGGTGTCACCCGGACGGAATGCCGGGATTTCCTCGGCCGGCTTCATGTGCTTGGCGTCAAATGCCTCAATAGCGTTAACCATTGTGTTTCCTCGAGTCGCCGCCGCATATCAGCGCACAGGTAAGGGCTTCACGATTTTTCAATTTCGTTCTGCCTCGTATGTTCTCCGCAGGTCTGCCTGCGAAGGATTGCCAATCCGCCGAAAATCACGGTAACTTGCGTTTGTGCAACATTCCGTTCAATCTTGCGATTGTTCTCGGCTGGACCCGAAGGGAATCAGGATTATGCGGCGTCCTGAATCCCGGCACAGCAATATTCAAAAATACCTCACCCGCCAGACCTTTTGAAGATGGCCAGGGGTAGCAAAAAGGGCTCTGCATCCCGTGCAGAGCCCTTTCGAAGGCTATTTAATCCTTAGAGAAATCAGAACTTGCGATTTGCGCGGTAGAACTGGATCAGGGACTGAGTGGAAGCGTCCTGAGCGGCCAGTGCTTCGTCATCCTGGGAGATGGCCGGGGTGATCTGCTTGGCGAGCTGCTTGCCCAGTTCGACGCCCCACTGATCGTAGGAGTCCAGACCCCACACGGTGCCTTCAACGAAGGTGATGTGCTCGTACAGGGCGATAAGCTCGCCGAGTGCGAACGGGGTCAGTGCCACGCCGAAGATGGAGGTGGTCGGGCGGTTGCCGGTGAACACGCGGGCCGGAACGATCTCTTCCGGAGTGCCCTCTGCACGCACTTCGTCAGCGGTCTTGCCGAAGGCGAGAGCCTTGGTCTGTGCGAAGTAGTTGCCGAGGAACAGCTCGTGCACGTCCTGGTCGCCGTCCTTGGTCGGGTTCGGGGTGTTCACGAACGCGATGAAGTCGGCCGGGATGAGCTGGGTGCCCTGGTGGATCAGCTGGTAGAAGGCGTGCTGGCCGTTGGTGCCCGGCTCGCCCCAGAAGATCTCGCCGGTCTCGGAGGTGACGGGGGTGCCGTCCCAGCGCACGGACTTGCCGTTGGATTCCATGGTCAGCTGCTGCAGGTAGGCCGGGAAGCGGTGCAGGTACTGGTCGTACGGCAGCACGGCGTGGGATGCGACCTTGAAGAAGTTGCGGTACCACACGTTCAGCATGCCGAGCAGCACGACCACGTTCTTCTCGAACGGGGTGTTGGCGAAGTATTCGTCGATCTCATGGAAGCCGTGCAGGAACTCTTCGAAACGTTCCGGTCCGAACACCACGGCGAGGGAGGTGCCGACGGCTGCGTCCACGGAGTAGCGGCCGCCAACCCAGTTCCAGAAGCCGAAGGCGTTGGCCGGGTCGATGCCGAACTCAGCGACCTTCTCCAGGTTGGTGGAGACGGCGACGAAGTGCTTCTTGATGGCTTCGGCGTTCTTCTCGTCGGAGCCGTCGACTGCGCCGGCGGCCTTGAGGGCGTCGAGCAGCCAGGTGCGGGCTTCGCGAGCGTTGGTCAGGGTTTCCAGGGTGGTGAAGGTCTTGGAAACGACGATGAACAGGGTGGTCTCCGGGTCGAGGCCCTTGGTCTTTTCGGCCAGATCGTTCGGGTCGATGTTGGAGATGTAGCGTGCGGAGATGCCTGCGTCAGCGTACGGCTTCAGCGCTTCGTACACCATGACGGGACCCAGGTCGGAACCGCCGATGCCGATGTTGACGACGGTTTCGATCTTCTTGCCGGAAACGCCGGTCCATTCGCCGGAGCGAACCTTGTCGGCGAATGCGTAGATGCGGCCGAGCACTTCGCGCACGTCCTTGACGGTGTCCTGACCGTCAACGATGTACTTGCCCTCGTCTTCGACCGGGCGGCGCAGCGCGGTGTGCAGCACGGCGCGGTCTTCGGTGTTGTTGATGTGCACGCCGGTGTACATGGCCTTGGTGCGCTCGTCGAGCTTGACGGCCTTGGCGAGGTCTGCGAACAGCTGCAGGGTTTCCGGCTTGATCAGGTTCTTGGACAGGTCGAAGTGCAGGTCGCCCGCGTCGAAGCTCAGCTTCTCGACGCGCTCGGCGTCATCGGCGAACCACTGCTTGAGGCTGATGCCTTCGGACTGCAGCTCATCGTAGTGCTTCTGCAGTGCGGCCCACTCCGGGGTCTTGGTGGCGTCAACAGGAGGATTGATGGCCATGGTGTATAGGTCCTTTCATCATCACTATGAAGCGGATGCGATTGCGGCTTCTCTGCGGATTTCCGCGTGTCGCATTCCGTATCTCTTCACCTCACAAGATACTCACAAAAGAAGACAGAACAACACAAAAATATTTCCTGAGTTAACACATTCGCCAAGATTCGCAATATAGCGCGGTTCCGACAACCTTCCGTCTTCGACATGCGCATTTTCGACGATTACTGAAATCGTATGCATGGTTCCGGCGCAAGTCTTCGTAACACTTCCAAACATGTAATAAACGAAACGATCGCATTATGCAGTGAACGACAAGAAAACGGCACTGCAACTACCAGCAAGCAAGCATTCAATGACTTCGTGCTCTGCGGGGTCACAAACAATCTCCCGCACCCGGTAAAGATCTCCTTGCCGCTCTTATGCGAGCGCGACGAACAAGAAGTGAGCGCCGGTCATCAGCAGCAAACTGATAATCGCAGTAATCGACAGCGTAAAACCAGCAAGCTTCGCATTACCAAGCACCTTGTCGGTAAACAGCGTGGAAAACACTGCAATCGGCGCCAAACAACACATTGCAGCCGCCTCACGAATCTCAGCGCCAAACGGCAGCAGCAGCCAAGCCGCAGTAGCAAACGCAATACCAAACGGCAGTCGCCAGCCAATCACCTTCAACAACTGAAGCACATCCTGCTTGCCAGATGGCAAATCCATAAGCATGCCCACCATCAGCATTGCGCAGAACGAATTCGCGTTCGAAAGCGGCTGCACGAGCGCGGCAATAATGTCAGGAATCTTCACGTTAGCGAGCGTGAGAATAATCATCACCAAGTACGTGTCGAACGGAACCGAACCGAAGAAACCCTTGAACACGTTGCGGGCCAACGCCTTGCGGGCAAGACGTTTGGCATCCTTGTCTTTCGGCTTCACATACGGGAGCGTGGGCGCACTGCCCTGATACTGTTCGGTAAGCGGCATGCCAGGCTTGATGTGCAGCAGCGTTTGCGTCATCACATTCGTACCGGCGGCAACCATTACGCAATTGCCAATGTCGAACATGGCGGCGGGCACGATCGCGCCCGTGCCAAGAAACGCCTGCACCACCGGGAAACAGAAGCAGCCAACGTTGAAGCCGGAACCATTCAACATCATGAACGCACGGTTCTGCACCGGTCGGTGGCGGGACGTCAAGAAAACCACGACCGGCGGAATGAACGCAACAATCAGGCCGAACAGCGAAATCAACAGCATGCTGGAATCATGCGGATTCGTAGCAAACGAATAGACGATCGCGCCTGGCAGCACCAGATTGAAAATAATGGTCTGCATAATGCGGTAATCGCGATCTTCGAACAGGCCGGCACGTTTGAACAAGTACCCGGCGAGAATAATCAGCAGTAGCGCAACAGGCTGAATCAGCGCAGACACGACACTCCCCTAATCCCTAATCATCTCTTTCTCTTCCTACCCGAAGCCATCTTAGGAGCATCCCCTGCCACCAAGCCACCCATCACCGTCCTGTTTCTTCCACCCACTGGAAGAAACACTCCGCTCACGCGCCCCCCAACGTCCCAAATCCTCCAGTCAGTGGAAGAATTGGGACGCAAACGGGCAAAATGTTTTCAACATGTTCTCAAAAAGGCTTATTGAGTGGACTACAATGACCAAGAACTGGCGGAATTCCGCCGTTTTCTGAAAGTGCGCGAGATGGGACTTGAACCCACACGTCAAAGACACAGGAACCTAAATCCTGCGCGTCTACCAATTCCGCCACTCGCGCAAGTAGCCATATCGGGGCGAAACGCTCCTGATACGCGAAACCCTAGATGCTTTCACATCTAGGGCGTTGGAGCCACTTGACAGAATCGAACTGTCGACCTGCTCATTACGAGTGAGCCGCTCTACCGACTGAGCTAAAGTGGCAATGCCCGGAAGCACACGCCATCCGCGCACAAGACATAAAGCGTACCAGAAAGTCTCACCCCACGCAAATCCGCGTCGCGCCAAGCATGGCTGAAACCCCCTAAAGCTAGTGGCGCAGGAGTTTGTGGGCCAAATCGCTCACGCCGTAGCGCAGCTTGCTCACCGGAAGCGTGAATTCGCCCGGCAGTTCCTCAACGTAGCCGTTGAAGCCCTGCTTGAACTCGAGCACGCCGCGTCCATCGTCTTCCGGATCGTCGAACACTCCCGAAATGCCATAGAAGTTGTACCGCGTCACTCCGCGTTCCAAGCAACGCGACATCATCTCATGCTGTAAGGCGGTGGGCGCGTAGAACTTGGCGTTAACGATCGTCGGATCCGCTGGAGAAATACACCAGCTCGCGTTCATGCCACATGAACAGACCTACGGCGACCGGCACCACCTCGCCATCACGGGCGATGCGCTCGTTCGCATCCTCAATGCGGCGACGTGCGGACTCCACGTTCTTCTGAGCCGTATCGAGCTTCTTGCGCACATCATCCGGGTACTTCGTATGCTCAAGCGAACGCTCCAAGCGTTCCACGTCTTTCGAGAACTTCGCCAGCTTTTCCTCCCAGGATTGCAAATAGCGGTCAAGATGCACTTCCGCCACCATGAACTCGGCCTTGTCTCCAAACGCATCATATACGCGTTCGAAGTAATCAAGGCTACGGTTGGCGAAATGCTGGCGTTCGCTACTCAGCTCGCAAATATCGTGGAACACGTTCAGCTCACTGCGATTCAGGCGTCGAACCTCCACGCCGCTGTTCCGCGCGATCTTGACGTTACGACGCGTGTTCTTCGCATACGAAGCGAGCAGCTCGCCGGCGTTCGAGAACTCTCTCAAGTCCTTGACGTAATTCCAACGGTTCATCAGGGCATCGTATCCACGGGTAAAGCCAGCATGCTTCCAACCCAGCCGCTCGTACTCCCGCACCATCTCATCATTGGGTTCGGCCATGGCCTTGCCTTGCGAATCACGAACGCAATACACCTGGTTGGGCCAGCACGTCAGGCTGATGGCGTGAACCCGTTCGGCGGCCTCGCGCAAACCTTCGGTCAACGCGGTCATCTGCTCTCTGTTATTCCCATTGCACAACGGGCCAAGCCATAACGAGCCTTCCACGCCGAAACGCCCTTGCGAAAAAGCCACCAACGCGCCAGCCACCGGAGCATCGTGCGAATCCACCAATCCAACGTATTGCGTTTGCATGCCGTCGGACTGAGCCAATGCCGCCATTTCGGAAGTCTGCTGGAATCCGCCGTATCTGCTCGCGGCGGAAAGCTCATCAAACTCACTACCGCTCAGCTCGCGCACATTCCATTCAGACGATTCTTGCTCTTGTTCCTCACTCGCATTCACTTCGCGCATCACGATCCGTAACTACCTTTCACTATCCCAACTGGCTAAAATCCCTTTTCACCAAAAGCGATAACCTAGTCCGGCCTACAGTCGCCGTCAACAGCGTTCACATAACCCTCGCGCACCTATAAGCCCCCACCCAGAATCCTCCAAGCGGAAGGTGAGCTAATAGCTAGTGGCGCAGGAGTTTGCGGAGGGCGGTCTTGAGTTTGAAGGTCAGCGGGCGTACGGGAAGCACGAATGAGCCCATGAGTTCCTCGACGTACCCGTTGAAGCCTTGCTTGAATTCGAGTACGCCACGACCCTCATCTTCCGGATCGTCGAACACGCCGTTGATGCCGTAGAAGTTGTAGCGGGTCACACCGCGTTCCACACACAAATGCAGCATGGCATCATGCTGAATGAGCGCGGAAGCGTAGAACGGCTTGTACTTTTCCACACTGCCCGAGAACAGATACACCGTTTCACGAGCGTGTTCCACGAATAGGGATGCTGCCGCCGGAAGCACGTCACCGTCTTTGGCGTACTCGGCCGCCTCGGTCAAACGTTTTTCCGCCGCCGCCAAGTTTCGGGATTCCTCCCCTAGCTGGCGTTCCGTTTTGGTGGTCGGATGCTCGTCGTACTTGGCCTGCAGCACATCGACCTTCTTCCGCAAGGCGTCACACTTGGATTCCATGTCGGCAATGTATTCGCCGATGTGAATCTGCGCCACCATGAAGTGGGCTTTGCTGCCGTAAGCTTGCTTGAACTTGCGGAAGTAGGCTTCACCACGATATTCGAAATTACGGCGTTCGGCGGTGGCCTGCTCGATGTCGGCAAACACCTGCAGCTCGTCTTCGCCTAGCTCGCGCACATGCACGCCCATGGATGCGGCACGTTTCACGCTCCACTGCGTGCGCTTGTCATACGACTTGAGCAGTGACTTTTCGTCGGTAATGCCAGTCAGGTCTTTCAGGTAACGCCAGCGCGGCACCGCAGTGTAGCCGATGGTGAAGCCGTCATGCATGAAGCCGAGGTTTTTCAACGTTTCTACGGCATCATCAGCAGGAGCACCACCTTGGTCGGCTGGCAGTTCGCCGCCACGCGAGTCATGCAGGCAGTATGGCATTTCCGGCACGATTTCCATCTGTGCGGAACCTTTCGCCTTCGCGTGCTGCTTGAGTTGGGTCATGAAATATTCGGTCAATTCGCGATCGCGATAGTCACACAAGGGGCCATCGTGCACCACACTGAAGGTGGAAAGGCGGCTGCGATGCGTTTCGAACAGCGCTCCCGCAACGATTGTGCCGTTTTCTTGAACGCCAAGGTATTCCACTTCGATCCCTTGGCCGGCACGCAGACGGCCTGCGGCAGAGGTCTGCTGGAAGTTGCCGTCCGCGTGATGTGCGGAAAAATCGTCAAACGCCTCCGGACTCAACGTAACCAGAGAAAATGCTCGCATGTAATCCTACCCCTTCATGCTGGTTGATTACGAGATTGATTGCCGTACGCAACCAGCATGATGGTAGCACGAGTCAAAGGACGGTGATTTCGGTAGGGATTACCGGGTCGCCCTTCATGAGGCTTTGCGCGCCGATCGGCAGTTCGGCCAGCGCCTGGGCACGGTAATTATGCGCGTTGACGATGGCTTCGTGGCCCTGATAATCGGAGTTGATTTCGCCGTTGCTCACGTAGCCGACCAGCAGATCCTTCCAGCCTTCTTCCGGCTGATAGGCGGCCAGCTGCTCTTCGGAGCCGGAAATCACATGTTCGCAGTCGGCCAGCGCATACTCGTACGAACGGAAGGCGAGCTTGCGGCCCGGAACCGTGGCCTTGTCTTTCGACTTCTTGGCCACCGGCTGCATGTCACCAGCGGAATTCTCGCGTTCAGTCAGCTTGTATACCATCGCACAGGTCGGAGCGCCCGATCCGGTAACGAGCATGGTGCCCACGCCATACGAATCGACCGGCGCGGTCTGCAGCGAAGCGAGCGCATACTCGTCCAAATCGTTGGTAACGGTGATCTTCGTGTTGGTAGCGCCCAACGCATCCAGCTGGTTGCGCACGCGCTGCGCCAACGACGCCAGATCACCGGAATCGATGCGCACGCCGCCCAATTCGGGTCCGGCCACTTCAACAGCTGTCTTCACGGCCTCTTCAATGTTGTACGTGTCAACCAACAGTGTGGTGTTCTTGCCGAGCGCGGCAATCTGCGATTCAAACGCGCTGCGCTCATCATCATGCACCAGCGTGAAGCAGTGCGCGGCCGTGCCGATGGCATTCAAGCCATACATTTGCGCGGCCAGCAGATTGGCCGTGCCCTTGAATCCGCCCACTACCGCAGCACGGGCAGCGGCAACGGCGGCCCACTCGTTCGTACGGCGCCCGCCCATATCCATGCACGGGCGATCCTTCGCGGCGCTGACCATGCGGGACGCGGCCGACGCGACCGCGGAATCGTAATTCAGAATGCTCAGCAACAGCGTTTCCAGCAGCGTGCACTCGCCGAACGTGCCTTCGACTTGCAGAATCGGCGAATTCGGGAAGAACATCTCACCTTCGCGATATCCCTTGATCGAACCGGAAAAATGGAAATTCTCAAGCCATTTGATAGTTTCGGGGCCCACTACTTTGCGATCTGCAAGGAATTTCAGATCATTATCGTCAAGATGGAAATTTTCAAGCGCGTCAAGAATACGACCTTGGCCGGCGGCCACCCCATAGTGGCGGCCAAGCGGCAGATGACGGGTGAAAATCTCGAATACGCACTTGCGATTGGCGGTGCCGTCCCTCAGGCACGCGTCAAGCATGGTGTATTCGTACATGTCGGTCATGAGTGCAGGTGAATAATCCAGCATTTCCAAAGCCTTTCTGACTTTTGGTGAAACTGACCATAAGTGTAGGCCTCGCCGTGGCCAAGCACAGGTTTTCGTTCCATCATACGTGCTTGCATGCCTGTATTACGTGAGACAAACGTGAGATGCGCGCAAATTCGGGCACGACGCAAATTGGGATAGGCAAATTGAGGTGCAGCAAGAGGCGAGTTCAAGACGGAAAGACGGGTTTTCGGCTGGTGATACTGTTTTTTCGGAAAATACAAACGATTGTTGATCGTGTGATCAATCGAAAGCAGAGAAGTCAGCGATGGTAGCGATTAAAGACTTGTTGGGCGAAACGATGATTCGTACGGACGGACGCAAGGTGGATGAGCTGCGTCCGGTGCGCATCACCCGTCATTTCACGGATGTTCCGGAAGGATCCGTGCTTGTGGAATGCGGCAATACGCGAGTGATGTGCACGGCCACGTTCACCGCAGGCGTGCCACGTTGGCGCAAGGACTCCGGCCTCGGCTGGGTCACCGCCGAATACTCGATGCTGCCGCGTGCCACCGCCGAACGCACCGACCGTGAATCCGTACGCGGCAAGATCGGCGGACGCACGCATGAGATCAGCCGACTGATCGGTCGCTGCCTGCGTGGCGTGGTTGATATGAAGGCACTCGGCGAAAACCAGGTGCAGATCGACTGCGACGTGCTGCAGGCCGACGGCGGCACCCGAACAGCGTCGATCACCGGCGCATATGTGGCGCTCGTGGACGCCATGCGCTGGGCCGAGAAGCACAAGCACATCAGGTCCGCCGAGCGCGTGATCAAAGACAGCGTTTCCGCCGTGTCCGTAGGCGTGATCGATGGCACACCGATGCTTGACCTGCCGTACATCGAAGACAGCAAGGCCATGACCGATATGAACGTGGCCATGACCGGTTCCGGCGAATTCATTGAAATTCAGGGCACTGCCGAACACCGCCCGTTCAACCGCGCCGAGTTGAACGCGCTGCTTGACCTGGCGGAAAAGGGCAACAAGGAACTGCAGGCCGCACAGCAGTCCGCGCTCGCACAGGACTGAAGGCTGCAAGTCGGACGTAAGCCGACCGCAGGCTGGCCTCGCAAACCAATCGTAGGTTAGGCAAGTCAGGGCACGTCAAACGCACGTCAGGCAAGCCGACATCAACGAAGCAACGAACAGCAACGAAAGGAATCGGAACGTGAGAATCATCGTCGCAACGCATAACGAGGGCAAACTCGTTGAAATCAACCGCATTCTGGAAGATTGCCTGGGTGTGGACGCAGATCAGGTGGAGCTGGTGTCGGCCGGTTCGCTGAATCTGCCGGATCCGGTGGAAGATGGCGTGACCTTCCAAGAGAACGCACTGCTCAAGGCCCGTGATGTGGCCGCACGTACGGGCTGCCCGGCAATCGCCGACGATTCCGGTCTGATTGTGGACGTGATGGGCAATGCCCCCGGCATTCTTTCCGCACGTTGGGCGGGCAAGCATGGCGATGACAAAGCCAACAACGCGCTGCTGCTCGCGCAGATCGCCGACATTCCGGATGCCAAGCGTACCGCGCGTTTCCGTTGCGCGGCCGCGCTGGTGGTGCCGCAAACCGAAGCAGGCGCAGGCGCCGATGGTCGTTATGCGATCGCTCAGGAAATCGTGGAAACCGGCGAAATGCCGGGCGTGCTGTTGCATGAGCCTCATGGCGAGCATGGATTCGGCTACGACCCGCTGTTCGTGCCCGACGATCAGCCGGCGCGTGCCGTCGAAGCCGGCGAGAAGCTCACGTCCGCGCAGATGGAACCGGCCGAAAAGAACGCCATCTCCCATCGCGGCAAGGCGTTGCGCGCCCTGCTGCCATCCGTGGCCACTCTGCTGAAGTAGGGCTGAAACGAGTCGCAGCAGTCTCTATTAGACGTTCTGCTAGGTGTTCTAAAGGTGTGGAACTGTAGTTTGTGGTTCCACACCTTTTATTTTCCGCTTTTTCGCCAACTGGGCGTCACCGCCCTTCGCCAACCAGTCTTCACTGATCTTCGTCAGTCCACCGAACTTCACTGATCGTCGGCGCGAAAATCCTTGCCATCATAATTCGCCCAATCCGGGTATGGCGCCCCCGTTTCGATGCTGTGCTGAATATCGCGATACAAGTGCAGTTTGCGCAACACATGCATGTACGCCTCTTCCAGCGCGGCCCGCTGTTTCAAAATCGCTTGATGCCGCGATTCCAACAATTCCAGCATGTCCGCAATGTGCGCACGCTCGTCTTTTTCGTATGCGAAGAAGCGTTTGAGTTCATCGATGCTCATGCCCGCATGTTTGAAGCAGGCGATCGCCTCGAGCCGCCCGATATGCGAGTCGGTGTACACGCGTCGCCCCGCATCGTCGCGCTCCACGTCGCACAGCAGCCCCTGATCCTCGTAATAGCGCAAGGTTGACGTCTGCACATGGAATCGTTGCGCGACTTCACGAATCGTATATGTTGCCATTCCCCTTCTCATTTCTACGATTTTCTAGGTTTTTCTAGCGATTTTGCGATTCCTTGCGATTGTCAATCATCGGAAAACACACTATCGACGATACTTGCATTCAAGTTTACTTGAAGTGCGACGATAGTATCGTCGACAAACTTACGACATGCGCCAACTCAAGCAACACAGCGCACAGCGGAATACGCAGAGTTTTCAAGGAGGAACCATGCTTGAACCGACCACCGTCTACACGCCGTCACCCGCTC
>OGHF01001532.1_pt1 | contig 13498 bp, 9 predicted proteins | sample 1571481 | NCBI WGS metagenome assembly OGHF01 (sample SAMEA2581952, study PRJEB24529) | metagenome | biome: Human gut stool | place: China | collected 2011
CCAGATATTAAATTTTTAGAATGCTCCGTGCATTCTGGGAAAACTTTGGAGAGAACTTCAGGAGAGAACGACCGAAAATCGTTCGCTCTCGAAGCCGGAAAACCCGCATGAAACCTAGCAAAACCGGAAACCCACTTCCAAAAAGCCAGTTAGATTTCGAGTCGTTCTCGTTACGACCACTTCGATACATCTCCATATTCATAGCTATATAATTATAGCAAAAAGCCACCGTTCCGTCAACACTTTCTGCCGGAGGAGCCCACAGCGCCAAAGAGGCCCTCTGGTCAGGGATAAGCGGAAGCCGCTGCCTCCCTCTGCGGGGACGGACACCCTCTTTTTCGTCTCTGCTCCGGGGTATCTTTTTCATGCTGTGCTGTCGTTTCCAAGGGCCAGATTGTAAAATCGTGGAATCATCGTCTGGATTTTCACAAAATATTACTATTTTGCCAAAAGATTGTACAAACCCTCCCCCCCTCTGATGTGCTATACTGAAATTAACAACCGGCCTGTTTCCGGCATTTCTTCTGCCATACAGGCCGCCGAAACAAAGAAGAAAACCAGAAGGAGCAGTATCGATGAGAGAGATCATTTCCTTGAACGAAAACTGGACCCTGTCCTTCCCCAAGGGCGAGCGTCCCACCGAGCAGGTCACCCTGCCCCACACCTGGAACGCTGTGGACGGCATGGACGGCAATGGCAGCTATCTGCGCACCACCGGTGTCTACACCCGCACCTTTACCCAGCCCAAGCAGCCTCTGGCTGGCGGCCGCACCTACGTTGAGGTGCTGGCAGCTGCTCTGGCCGCAACCGTAAAGGTCAACGGCCAGGTGGCAACCACCCACGAGGGCGGCTTCTCCATCTTCCGTGCCGATGTCACCGACCTGTGCCACGAGGGCGACAACGAGCTGACCATCGAGGTCTCCAACGAGGACACCCCCTCCATGTACCCCGCTTCCGCCGACTTCACCTTCTACGGCGGCCTGTACCGCGGCGTGAACCTGATCAGCGTGCCCGGCACCCACTTTGACCTGGACTACTTCGGCGGCCCCGGCATCAAGGTCACCCCCAAGCCCACCGAGGACGGCGGTGCCACCTTTGAGATCGAGAGCTGGGTCACCAACGGCGAAGAGGCCTATACCGTGATGTACAGCATCGAGGACTGCTACGGCAACGAAGTTGCTTCCGGCGTGCGCCCCTGCGACAGCACCAAGGTCACCCTGTACGTTCCCGATGCCCAGCTGTGGAGCATGGACGAGCCCAACCTGTACACCGTGACCGCCCGCCTGCAGAAGAACAACGAGACCTTTGACGAGATCTACGCCAACGTGGGTGTCCGCAGCTATACTGTGACCCCGAACGACGGCTTCTCCATCAACGGCGTACCCACCCCGCTGCGCGGCGTGGCTCGCCATCAGGATCGTCTGTACAAGGGCAACGCCCTGACCGCTGAGGATCACTACGAGGATGCCATGCTCATCAAGGAGCTGGGTGCCAACACCATCCGTCTGGCCCACTATCAGCACAGCCAGGACTTCTACGACGCATGTGACGAGCTGGGCTTCGCCGTCTGGGCTGAGATCCCCTTCATCAGCGTCTTTAAGAAGGACCCCTCCGCTCATCAGAACTGCCGTCACCAGATGACCGAACTGATCATCCAGAACTACAACCACCCCTCCATCATGTTCTGGGGCCTGTCCAACGAGATCCTGATCGGCGGCATCTGCCAGGAGCTGGTGGACAACCACCACGACCTGCAGAAGCTGGTGCGTGAGCTGGATCCCACCCGTCTGACTACCATTGCCCACGTCTCCAACACCCCTGTTGACGGCCCCATGCATCACATTACCGATGTGGAGAGCTACAACCACTACTTCGGCTGGTACGGCGGCAAGATGGAGCAGAACGGCCCCTGGCTGGACAAGTTCCACGCCGAGCACCCCGACATCTGCATCGGCATCTCCGAGTACGGCACCGAGGGTATCATCAACTGGCACAGCAACGATCCCCAGTGCAAGGACTACACCGAGGAGTATCAGGCACTGTACCACGAACATCTGGCTCAGGTGTTCGAGGATCGTCCCTGGGTGTGGGCTACCCACTGCTGGAATATGTTCGACTTTGGCTGTGCTGCCCGCTGCGAGGGCGGCGTTGCAGGCCGCAACAACAAGGGCCTGATGACCATTGACCGCAAGACCAAGAAGGACAGCTACTTTGTCTACCAGGCATACTGGTCCAAGCTGCCCATGGTCCACATCGCCGGCCGCCGCCATGCACAGCGCGCAGGCGAGACCACCGAGATCAAGGTCTACTCCAACCAGGACACCGTTGTGCTGTACGTCAACGGCAAGGAAGTCGGCCAGCAGACTGCACACCGCGTGTTCAAGTTCAATGTTGCTCTGGAAGAGGGCTTCAACACCATCCTGGCCGTTGCCGGTGACGTGAAGGATTCCATCACGCTGGAAAAGGTCGAGAAGGAGCCTGATTACTACACCCTGCCTGAGTTCAACGAGCGTCAGGAGGGCGTTGCCAACTGGTTCAAGCAGGTCGGCAGCCTGGATCTGAAGGCTCCGATGGAGTTCCCCGAGGGCTATTACAGCATCAAGGACAGCATGGAAGATCTCTCCAAGAACGAAGAGGCTCTGGCTCTCGCCACCAAGGCTGTCAAGCTGGCCACCAACTTTGACATCAAGCCCGGCGTTGGCATGTGGGATATGATGAAGCGCATGACCCCTGAGACTATGGCTAAGATGATCAACATGCCCGATGGCTTTATCGAGAGCCTGAACGCACAGCTGATCAAGATCAAGAAGTAAGTACTTCCTGCATCTGAACACCAAAAAACAAACGAACCGCCCCGGCACTGCACAAAGCAGCCGCCGGGGCGGTTTTCATTTCCTCATCTCCACACACGCTGGCAAACCAAAAGGGCCCTGCGGCATTTGCAGGGCCCTTTCGGTTATGGGAAATCATGAAATATCAAAGCATCTTTACCATGCTGCCCCAGCCTGCGGCTCAGCGCTTTTTGCTGCGCTTCTTCTTGCGCGGGGCAGAGCGGGCAGGGTTCTGGGTGGGAACAGAACCATTGGAGTGCTTCTGCTCCATCCGATATCTGACGTAATTGGGAATCACGACCGCGATCACGATCAGCAGGATCCAGACCAGGATGCTGGGCTGCTCGTGGTTGGTGTTGAACAGAAACTGCATGACATTATCCATAGGGTGTTTTCCTTTCCGGCCCAGCAGGCCGCCAGAGGGCTTTTTACAGCCAGATGTTGCCGTCCTCGTCCGGTTTCATGGGCACGGCAATGATGAAGTCCACGATGGTCATAGCGGCAGAGAAACCACTCCAGAAGGTTGCCAGATACAGCAGGCCCAGCACCGGGCGCTTGGCATAGAACTGGTGCGCACCAAACGCGCCCAGAATGCACAGGCGCATATACTTCTTGCGGCTGACACAGTGCTTTTCACGGTGTTCTTTCCAGTATAACAGGTGGTCGATGGTGTTCCAGATGATCCCGTGGTCCGGGTCCTTTACCCACTGTGTCTTTTCTTCCATTTACGATGTACCTCTTGTCTGAATTTTGTTCCAAAAGCAGAAAACCGCCCGCCGCAAGGGCGAGCGGTTTTCCTATTTGATTTTACAGGTTTCCGCAGAAAATTGCAAGTACCAATTAGGCGTTCTCAGCCATGGTCTTCATCTTGATCTGAGCGACCTCATCCTGGATCTCAGCCATCTTCTCCTTGGTCAGGGGATAGAACTTCATAGCGATCAGGTTGCAGACCAGGCCCAGCATGATCATGCCGTAAGCGCAGAAGACAACGCCGCCGCGCAGGCCCGGGGTAACAGGGTCACCCATAACGGGGTTGTGGTCGGTGAAGCCGCACATGCTGAACATGATACCGGCGACCATGGGAGCGAAAGAGGAGACCAGCTTATCCACGAAGCTGAACAGGGTGCCCATCAGGCCGGGGACGTACTTGCCGGTACGGTAGACTTCGTAGTCGGCGCAGTCAGCGGTCATGGGGATAACGATGTTACCGGAGATCCCCTGGAAACCAGCAGTGATGATGGTAAAGACCAGATAGATGATCAGGAAGTAGCCCCAGTTCAGAGCACCAGTCTCGGGGTTGGAGGTCATAGTGGTAGGATCACCGAACAGCCACAGAGCTGCCAGGATACCATTGGTGATCAGACCGCCCACAGAACCGATCAACATAGCCTTGCGCTGACCCAGACGGGTAGCAAAGAAGCTGATGAACAGGAAGCACACGATGGTGCTGGGGATGGTCACCAGACCGGTAACATTACTCTGCAGCAGGTTGGAACCGGCGATGCAGGCGAACATGGCGACCATGACGGCGCTGGACTTTGCAGAAGAACCCAGCTTATCGGTAGATGCGGACAGGACCAGCATCTGAATGGCGCGGTTGTTCTTCAGGGTATCCCAGTAATCCTTCAGGCCGACCTTGACAGGTTTGCCGGTGCCGAAGAACTCGGAACGATCCTTGGGAGCGATGGAGATCACAGCGATGGTGGTGAAGATCGCAGACATGACAGCGGTCATCTTCCACAGGGTGTCAAAGAACTCCAGAGATGCGTAACCGCCCACATCGTTGTAGCTGTTGGCGATACGAGGAATGATGATGCCCAGGATAGCAAACACCAAGGTGTTATACACACCGTCGAAAGAAGCGAACATGGGGCGCTGTTTGGGATCGTTGGTCACACAAGACTGAGCGGACTTGGTAACGACACACTGGCAGGTGTAGCCCAGGTAGTAGACCATCAGAACGACCACATAGAAGGGGAAGCGCACGCCCTGAGGCAGCTTGTGGGTCACATGGAATGCGACCCAGCTGGTGACGCACAGGATGATCTGACCGATCACGATGAACGGGCGGTTCTTGCCGAACTTGCCGTTGGTCTTATCGACCATGAAGCCGACGAACGGGTCAGTGACACCGTCCCAGATACGCATCATCATGGTCAGGGAAGAAGCGACCATCATGCCAACGCCGACCCAGCCCATCAGGTAGTAGGTAGCGTAGTTCATCATCATCAGATAAACGTTGGTTGCGGTGTTGTTCAGCGCGTAGCCTGCGATACGCCACAGGGGAACGCGGTGGATGCCGTTGTGCTCATAGTCCTTATCATAGAACTTATCCGGCAGACTTCTGGTTTTTGCCATTTCATTCTCTCCTTTGTTCACACAGGAACATTCTCCGTTTTCTCCATGGGGCTTACAGCTGCCACTGCGTACCAGCCCGTCCGGAACTTTATGTCTATATTATGAACGCTTTTTGATATATCTGTTAGTAATATTTTAAGGTGAAACAGGTCAATTTTACGATTATGGGAAAAGTTTCACGAATGTGAAAAATTCTATTGTGCTTATTGCACAATCAATTGATATACTAGTATAGCACAACGCCAGTTAGCTGCCACTATGTTCTGCGCCGGAGAATGGGCCTGCAAACGCCAAAAAGGGCCCACGGCAAATGCCGCAGGCCCTTTCCGGCGCTAGGAGGTAAATGAATGAATAGAGGAAGATGTCAGATCAGGATGTCGCCGTTCTCATCGGCCTGCATGGGCAGTGCAATGAGAAGGTCGGTCACGCAGAGGAAGAAGGGCACCACGCTCCAGAAGAACAGGGTGTAGAAGGCCGCCAGCGCATACCGCTTTTCATAGTAGCGGTGGCCGCCGCACCAGCCCAGAAACAGGCAGAGCAGAAGGTACTTCTTTTTGTTCACCTTGTGCCTTACGCGGTTCTTTTTCCAATCGTGATACTTACCAATGAGGCCCGGGCTCTTCTCCTTTTCGAGATCGATGCCGGCTTCCAGCTTGGCATCCTGCAGCGCCAGCTCCGCCTTGATAAAGTCATCCCGGGTCAGCTCCTCGCCGGTCTCCAGCTTGTGGAACACATCGTCCGTTACCTGCTGGCGGCTGCCGGTGCCGTAATAGCCGGTGCTCCAATCGTCCTTTTCCTCGTCGTAGTGCTCCACATCGCCCAGCAGCTCGCCGGTGGTGGGGGCCTTTTCCGGGGCCTCAGCGGAGGGGGCCGGGGTGATCTCAGGGGTCTGGTTCAGCTTGTTTTCTTCTGCCATAGTGGTATTCCTTCCGGGTCTCAGGGTATCAGAAAGTCCTGCGGCAGAGGATGGCCCGCCGCAGGACATTTCCGGTTACGATGCAGGACAGCGGCGCTGTCCCGGATTCAAAATTTCCGCAGGGAGATGGTTGGCATTAAGCCTGCTTTGCAGCAGCCTCAGCCTTGATGCGGCCGATCTCAGCCTGGATCTCTGCCATCTTCTCCTTGGTCAGGGGATAGAAGTGCATGGCAACAACGTTGCACAGCCAGCCAACGATGGGCAGCAGGACGAAGCAGCCGATGGTTGCCCAGAAGATGCCGTCAGAGTACGGAGTCATGGTGTCGGGCAGAGCGTCCTTGAAGCCGGCCACGGAGTAGAACAGGGCCACCAGAGTGGCTGCCAGAGAGGAGATCAGCTTATCCACGAAGCTGAACAGGGTGCCCATCAGGCCGGGAACGTACTTACCGGTACGATAGACCTCGTAGTCAGCGCAGTCAGCGGTCATGGTGATAACGATGGAGGAGGACAGTGCCTGCACGCCGGACCATGCGATGACCAGCAGCACGAAGATCAAAGCGGTGGTGGTCCAGCCGGTGAACAGGGTGCCCCAGGTGTCAGGACGGATCAGGCGGAATGCGGGCAGAGAGAACTTGGAAGCATCGCCCTTGGGGTTGAAGAAGAACAGGAACAGGGTGATGGCGATGGAGCCGATGATGCCGCCCCAGGTACCCACCAGCATGGATGCCTTCTGGCCCATCTGACGAGCGATCTTGTTCATCAGCAGCAGAGAAATCAGGCAGATGGGGATAGAGGTGATCTGAGAGTAGCTAGAGAATGCGGCATAGTTGCCGAAGATGATGCCGAACAGGCAGATCATAACGGTAGCGTTGCTCTTGGTGGACATGAACAGCTTATCGGTAGATGCGGAGACCACCAGCATCTGGATGGCACGGTTGTGAGCCAGGGTGTCAACGTAATCCTTGATGCCGACCTTCTGGGTGGTGCCCAGACCGAAGTACTTCGGATTGTCCTTACGCCACAGGGCGATGATGGCGCAGACTGCAAAGACAGCGGACAGGCCGCCGAACATCAGCTGCATGGTGGTGAACAGGCCGGGGTTGTAGAAAGCGGACAGGCTGCCGCCGGACTTCTCCACGATGCCTGCCAGAGCAGGGTTCTGTGCCACCAGAGAAGCGATCTCGGCAGCGTTGGCCTCGGCAGTCAGGGTGAACTTGGGCACCAGGACATCGGTGACAATGATGGGGAACATGATGTTCATCAGAACAATGTTATACACAGTATCGCACATTGCGAAGATGGGGCGCTGCTTGGGATCGTTGGTCAGGCAGGTCTGAGCAGACTTGGTGACAACGCACTGGCAGGTGTAGCCAATGATGTAGATCATGTAGATGATGATGAACGCAATAAAGCGGACACCAGTGCCCATCTTGGGGATGAAGTTGAACATCACGAAGGTGGTGGCGAACATGATGATCTGACCGATGACAATGAACGGACGGTTTTTGCCGAACTTGCCGTTGGTCTTATCGACCATCATACCAACGAACGGGTCGGTGACACCGTCCCAGACACGCATGATGGTAACAATAGAACCGGCCAGCACGGATGCCAGACCGACGATACCGATCAGGAAGTAGCTGATGTAACCGACCACGACCATGTAGGTGTTGGTGGAGGTGTTGTTCAGAGCGTACATCATGATCTCCCACATTTTCGCTCTGTGGATGCCGTTTTCTTCAAGCGGCTGTTTGACCTTTGCCATAGAGAAGCTCTCCTTTCAATTCTGCGGCCGGTGTGCTGCCACTCACTCCGGCCTTTCATTCGGTCCCCCGTGGGCTGCGGCTGCCACATCGCGAACCGGGGGATTTTTATGTATACATTATGAACTATCCCTCAAATTTCTGTTAGTAAAATTTTGTGGGAAAACAGGACAATTTTACTCTCCTTGGGCGAAATCGACAGTTTTAAAAAACAGCGTTCGTCATTTTGCACATGATTGTAAGATACTAGTACAGCACATTCCACAAAACAGGCTTGTATTCCAACCGCGTGCAAAAAAAGAATACAAGGAAAGTGCGGAAATATCCAAAAAATTTTCTAGTTGTTCCGCGCGGCGGCCTATTATAATAGGTATAGCATCTGCGGCTCTGTGGCATGGGCCGCTGCGTTCAAAAGAAAAGGAGAAAACACTATGGCAGTGAAAGCATCCGAGCGTGTAAAGCGCTACCAGAACCCCAACGGCCCCACCATCAGCACCGTGGAGCGCAAGGTCATCGAGCAGGACGGCCTGTATTTCAAGGACATCGACGGCACCGGCACCGTCAGCGCAGTCAACGACTGGCGCTTGACCCCGGCTGAGCGCGCCGAGGCCTATGTCAAGGTTCTGACCACCAGCGAGAAGATCGGCCAGATCTTCACCTCCGACTGGCGCATGGGCCCCAAGTATCCCTCCCCCCGTCTGGCCGCCAACGGCCACAAGCCCGTGGCGGACGAAAGCGGCCTGCTGGACGAGGCACCCGTGAACGTCTCCGACAGCATCTTCGGCTCCCAGTCCCTGCCCAGCACCTCTGACATGGTCAAGAAGAGCTTCAACCGCCACGTCATCCTGCGCGAGAGCCCCACGCCCGAGGATCTGGCAGATTACCTGAACCAGCTGCAGTACCTGACCGAGACCTGCGATCACTTTGTTCCCATGCAGGTCATGTCCAACAGCCGCAACGAGAACGGTGAGGTCGTGTTCGGCATGAACGATGCCACCGGCGTGTTTGCCACCTATCCCGGCACCCTGGGCATTGCTGCTGCCGTCAAGGGCACCGCACGCATCGACATCATCGACAAGTTTGCCGACACCATCCGCCGCGAGTGGAACGCCTGCGGCCTGAAGAAGGGCTACATGTACATGGCCGACTGCGTCACTGACCCCCGTTGGCAGCGCACCTTCGGCACCTTTGGCGAGGACCCCGCACTGATCGAGGAGATCTTTGACCACCTGATCCCCGGCATCCAGGGCGGCAGCAACGGCGTTACCCCCGAGGGTGTTTCCATGACCGTGAAGCACTTCCCCGGCGGCGGTGCCCGTGAGAACGGCTTTGACCCCCACTATGCAGCAGGCCAGTGGAACATCTACGCCACCCCCGGCTCCCTGCAGAAGTACCACATCCCGGCATTCCGCGCAGCCATCCGCCACAACGCCGAGTCCATCATGCCCTACTACTCCAAGCCCAGCGCCGAGAAGAGCGCTCCGCAGGAGGACTTCAACGGCAACCCCATCGAGCTCCAGCCCTACGGCTTTGCTTACAACAAAGTGTTCATCGACGGCCTGCTGCGCGGCCAGATGGGCTTCAAGGGCTACATCAACTCCGACACCGGCATTGTTCACAATATGTGCTGGGGCGTTGACATGCTGGACGAGCCCGAGCGCATCGGCTATGCTGTCACCCAGAGCGGCGTGGACCTGATCTCCGGCCTGCTGGACAACGAGCTGGGCGAGGAGAGCTACGCCCGCGGCACCAACGACTACTACGACACCCACGCGGTGCCCGCCGGCTTCAAGAAGGAAGATCTGGTGCTGACCGATGCCAGCCTGAACCGCGCTGTCAGCCGCACCCTGACCGAGCTGTTCCGTCAGGGTATGTTCGAGGACACCTACGCCGACCCCAGGAAGGCCGCCGAGGTCGTTGCCACCAAGGCCGACTGGGAGGAAGCTTCCCGCGTGCACCGCGAGTCCGTTGTCCTGCTGAAGAACGACGGCACCCTGCCCCTGAAGGACGGCACCAAGGTCTACGCTGAGGCCTTTGGCAAGAGCGCCGAGGCCGGTGAGGCCGCCACCAAGGCCCTGCGCGAGATGCTGGGCAATGTTGCTCTGGTGGATACCCCCGATGAGGCCCAGGTGGCCCTGCTGATGGTCAGCCCCCAGTCCGGTGCATACTTCAACGCCACCCCGGGCTACCTGGAGCTGGACATCTGCGAGGACAAGACTGTCTGCAACGTGGACGAGAGCGGCAAGCCCACCACCGAGACCCACAAGGAGACCACTCTGGTGGGCGCAAACCGTCTGGCCGGTATCGCTGCTGCGGTCCACGCCCACGGCGGCAAGGTCGTTTCCAACATCAACTGCCCGCTGGCCTGGGAGGTCGGCAATGTGGAGAAGGTCTCCGATGCTCTGACCGTCGGCTTTGACACCTACCCCTCCGCAACGCTGGATGTGATGTTCGGCCGCTTTGCTCCCGTTGGCAAACTGCCCCTGACCCTGCCCAAGGGCGACGAGGTGCTGGCTGTGAACGCGGACGGTGTCTGCATCAGCCCCAACGACGTGCCCGGCTTTGCAAAGGATGCCTACATGCCCGACAGCATGAAGGACGAGAACGGCAAGGCTTACGCCTACCGTGATGCCGCAGGCAACTACTACGAGATGAACTTCGGCCTGACGTTCTGAGGGAAGCCCTCTCCGTCTCGCCCAAACCAAAGGAGACACTTTCCATGGCACAAACGCAGAAAAAACAGCAGGATATGGGCACGGGTGACGTGAAAAAGCTCCTGCTTCAGCTGATGATCCCTGCCGTTGTGGCGCAGGTGGTCAACCTGCTGTACAACATCGTGGACCGCATCTACATCGGCCACATCCCGGGGATCGGCGCGGCGGCTCTGACCGGCGTGGGCCTGTTTACCCCCATCCTGATGCTCCTGAACGCCTTTGCCATGCTCATCGGCTCCGGCGGCGCGCCCCGCACCGCCATCGCCATGGGCCAGGGTGACAAGAAGCAGGCCGAAAAGATCGTCAGCAACAGCTTCACCATGCTGTTGCTCTTCTCGGTCGTCCTGACCATCGTCTTTTACGCCGCCGCACCCACCCTGCTGCGGCTGTTTGGTGCCAGTGACACCACCCTGCCCTACGCCCTGACTTACAGCCGCATCTACATTCTGGGCACCATCTGCGTGCTGATCGTGCTTGGCATGAACACCTTCATCACTGCGCAGGGCTTTGCCAAGATCAGTATGCTGACCACCGTTATCGGCGCGGTCATCAACATCGTGCTGGACCCCATCCTCATCTTTGGGCTGGGCATGGGCGTAAAGGGTGCTGCCATTGCCACCGTGCTGAGCCAGGCAGTGGGTGCCATCTGGGTCATCCGCTTCCTCACCGGCCCCAAGACCATCCTCAAGATCCGCAAAGAGGACATGAAGCTGGAAGGGAAGATCATCATGCCCGTGCTGGCACTGGGCATTTCCACCTTCGTCATGCTCTCCACCGAGAGCCTGCTGTCCATCAGCTTCAGCTCCAGCCTGGCCCGCTACGGCGGTGACGTGGCCGTGGGTGCCATGACCGTGATCACCAGCGCCTCCCAGCTGTGCACACTGCCCATTCAGGGCGTGTGCCAGGGCGGCCAGCCGGTGATGAGCTTCAACTTCGGTGCAGGCAAGAAGGATCGCGTCAAGCAGGCGTTCCGCTTCCAGCTGACCCTCTGCCTGGGCTACACCACCATCTTCTGGCTGCTGATGATGCTGGTTCCCGGTGCAGTGGCCGGCATCTTCACCTCGGATGCCTCCCTGATCGATTACACCACCTGGGCCATGCGCATCTACATGGCGGGCATCTTCTCCACTGGTGTTCAGATCGCCTGCCAGCAGAGCTTTATGGCGCTGGGTCAGGCCAAGGTCAGCCTGCTGCTGGCCTGCCTGCGCAAGCTCATCCTGCTCATTCCTCTCATCTTCATCCTGCCCCATGTGGTCGCGAACCCCGTGTTCGGCGTGTTCCTTGCCGAGCCCGTCAGTGACATCATCGCCGCTGCCGTGACCGCCACCACCTTCTTCCTCCAGTTCAATAAGATCCTGGACAAGGGCGCTGGCAGGGTCTGATGAGGGCCCCGGCCTGAGCCGCAGACCCTGAGAGAAACCATAAGAACCCCGGAGCTGCAGTTTCCTGCAGCTCCGGGGTTCTTTCTCGTTTTTACAGACCGGCCAACAGGATGGCCAACACGGCTTTCTGCACATGGAGACGGTTCTCGGCCTCGTCAAAGATCTCGTCGGCGTGCTCTTCAAAGACAGCGGTGGAAATCTCCTCGCCCCGGTGCGCAGGCAGGCAGTGGAGGAGCATGGCATCGGGCTTTGCCCCCTCCATCAGCCTGCTGGTCATCTGAAATCCCGCGAAGTCCCGCAGGCGGCGCTCACTTTCGGGGGTACCGGGGGCCGTGTTCCATGCGGCGGTCACCACCACATCGGCATCCTTCACACCCTCGGCGGGGTCGGTGAGCAGGTGAAACTTTTCGCCATACTTGTGGGCGAACATCAGCACGTCGGCGGCAGGGCGGTAGCCCTCGGGGCAGACGCAGGTCACACGCATCCCTGCCAGCAGGCCGCCTACGATGAGGCTGTTTGCCATGCTGCAGCCATCCCCGATGAAGCAGAGCTTCTGGCCCTCCAGCGTACCCCGGCGCTCCCGGATGGTCATCAGGTCGGCCAGCACCTGGCATGGATGGGCGTAATCAGTCAGGCCGTTGATCACGGGCACACCGGCCAGCTCGGCAAACTCTTCCAGATCGCACTGGCGGTAAGTGCGCCAGACCACGCAGTCGTAGTAGCGGCCCAGCACCCGGGCGGTATCCTTGAGGGGCTCGCCCCGGCCGGACTGCAGCTCGGTGGCGGCGTTCATGTAGTTGCCAAGGCCCCCCAGCTGGTAGACACCCACCTCAAAGCTGGTGCGGGTGCGGGTGGAATTTTTGGAGAACATCAGCGCCACGCTCCTGCCCTTGAGCAGCGCCGGGGTCGTCCCGGCCTTCTGCTCTGCCTTGAGCTCCTCCGCCACATCCAGGATGTGGTGGAGCTCAGCGGGGGAGAGGTCGCTCATTTTCAGCAGATGTTTCATGCCTGCTCCTTTGGAGCCTTCTGCTCCATCTCGGTCAGCACCTCGTTCAGGATGCCCAGAGCCTTTTCCACATCGTGGGCGGTCAGGGTCAGCGGGGGCAGCAGGCGCAGGCGGCTCTTGGCCGTGAGCACCAGCAGGCCCTTTTCGCGGCAGGCGGCCAGCACGTCCGCAGCCCGGATGCCGCCAAAGAACTCGATGCCCACCATCAGGCCAATGCCGGAAAGGTTCTTCACCATGGGCAGCTTGGCCAGACCGGCGCGCAGCTGGACGGCCCGCTCGCTGACATTGGCCAGGAAGCTCTGATCCATCCGATCCACCACCACGTTGGCACCGGCACAGACCACCGGGTTGCCGCCAAAGGTGGAACCATGGCTGCCGGGGCCCATGCCCTCGGCGGTCTTTTCGTTCAGCAGAACGGCACCAATGGGCAGACCCCCGCCCAGGCCCTTGGCCAGCGTGACGATATCGGGCTTGAGGTTGTAGTGCTCACAGCACAGGAAGGTGCCGGTGCGGCCCACGCCGGTCTGC
>OGHF01001533.1_pt1 | contig 13497 bp, 10 predicted proteins | sample 1571481 | NCBI WGS metagenome assembly OGHF01 (sample SAMEA2581952, study PRJEB24529) | metagenome | biome: Human gut stool | place: China | collected 2011
TAGATAATGCTCTTTTTCAATGCCAATTTTATATGTTATTATTTTTATCCCACAAGAAAGCGTGAAGAACCATAAATTTTATATTGGGTAAGTATACTTCCTGAAATACTGACGGTATTATTCGATGCGTCGCCTGACTCTTTATCGGGTATACTTCCGCCTGCAATAACGGATCCTGATGAAGAAGAATTACCTGACGCATTCGTCACATTCAGCGTATTCCCGCTGGTCGTCCCCGTGTCGCTGTTACCGGTAATTTTCGTATCCGTAATTGACCCCGTCAGCGTCAAAGCCTCAGCCTCTGCCGTCATGGCAGAAAATCCCATTAAGCTGGATACGACCAGAGCTGTCAAAATCTTGTACTCCCTTTTCATGATTGGCCATCCTCACCCTGAAGATGCAGCCCTGGGCATGCATCTAAAAAAAGAAACAAGTGCCTTCCTGCAAGGAATCCTCAGACCTTCCCAAGGCGCCAGATTCCTTCCCCCGAGCAGCCTTCCCAAGGCAGCTCATACACAATCAACAGGGCCAACAGGCACTTTCTTACTTTTAATCATAATTCTATGATAAAAAAATATCTATCTGTCAGAATTATAGAGAACTCCGTACGATAGATATGAACTATTTCTATAACGAATTATTTAAATGTAGATAGGCATTAACGGCATTCGATACCATCGAAAGAAAACCCCCACGCCCGCCAGAATGTCCCAAAACAGTACCATAAAATCTTTAGATACTGAACATACCCTCCATAAAAAAGCGGTAAGCTGTATATCCTTAAGAAAATAGGAGTATACTGCGGGAAATGACAGAAAAGAGGGGGTATCCTCATACCCAAAAGAGCATCCCGAGGAGATTCCCCGGAATGCTCTTTTCCTTACTCATATTTTTCTGCTCTTTCACGAATGTCTCTGATGACCTTAACAACATCCGTCAATTCTTTCTGACTGAACAACTGCGTTACACCATATGGTTTATCGAAGGGAGCTTCCAGAATTCTCTTCGGACTTTCCATATAACCATTGACGGATACATAATTAATGACGGTCTTGATAAACTCAATCTGCTTTGTATTCAGCGCATTGCTGTTAATGAACTGGGCAAATGCTTTCTCTGCTGCCTCTTTATCCAACTTGGCAATATGGCGGACAGTCAGACCGAAAGGCTGGTTCTGATAGAAAGTCTCATAGTCTTCCTTGCTTCCCAATTCCTGCGTGAATATTCTTTCCAGATCCTTGTAATCTTTCTCCGTAAGCGGCTCGTTATGAACCAGTTTGCGTATGGCATCGACATCATTGATATGCGCCGTGAAGTACCGATTGACTCGTTCCTGGTACGTTTCAAACGCTTCGGGCCATATAATGCCAGTCCCCGGGAAATCCCCGAATTTGCGTCCTTTATCCTTGAAATTTGTCACAATAGGAGGTTTGGAGTCATAGGGGATAAATTTGATCAAGTCTCTCAGTTTGATTCTTACTTCTTCAAATTGAAGTGCATCCGCTTTGCTCCAGAATTCACTTGTCTCCAGTTTGTTAAGCAGCTTGATTTCCTTCTTAACAAAACTGATATGCGTGATTTTCTTCAATTCCTGTACGATCCACAGAATCTGGGACTTCATTCTCTTATAGGAAGGAAGATCTCTGATAGATGCCAGCATCAGCCCGTACATAAGGTTGTCGAAACGCTTTGCTGTCTCATCCTTATCAACATCTTTGACAAGCGGCGCAATTTCATGATCAAGATCTGCAACAGCAGAATCTGTCAGCGTCTGGAAAACATCCTTGTTCTTGTACTTCTCTACATAACGCAGACGGAGGCGGACAGATGCCAGCTCAGGATTCAGACTCTCAATCTGCCTATGACAAATATCTACTAACGAACTTCTCCATTTCTGGTACGCCTCATCAGCGAATGGACTCTCCTGAAAATGTTTAATCAGCCCGACGCGCTTGATAAAAATACTTTCAGAAAGTGTCTTTGGATTTCCTGTATCCGGTGGTGGATCAGGATGCTCGCTAAAGTATGTGAAATTCCCACAGTAACCAAAAATGTAGAAATATCTCTTTCCCGTATACTCTCCATTCTGCAAATCAAAGCACGAGAGGTCCGGACAGAGTCTCGTACCGCGTCCGATCATCTGCCAGAATTTCGTTTTTGAACGCACCGGCTTGAAGAACACCAGGTTCACGCACTCCGGCACATCGATACCTGTATCAAGCATATCTACAGAAACAGCAATGACAGGCTCTTTATCCTCCTGCTTGAAATCTGCAATGGTCGTATCTACATACGCATCCCCGCAGACGACTCTTTCAGCAAAGGTGCCATGATACTGCGGATACAATGCATTGAACCGCTTCGTAATAAATTCGGCATGATTTTTATTCTGTGCAAAAATAATCGTCTTGCCTAATTGATCCCCGCCTTTAACTTTGATCCCATGATTCATTAGATCCTGTAGAACATGATCAACCGTGTCAATATTGAAAATATAGCGGTTCATTTCCTTAGACGGTATGATCTCCGGCATAGAGCCATCGTCTTCCGTAAAGAACTCTTCGTACTTCTCTTTTTCCTCTTCAGAAAGATCGTCGTACTTGATACCTTCTTCCAGGAACTTGGTTGTCCGCTCAAACGTATAGTACGGGACCAGATATTTACCATCAATGGCTTCCTTGTAGCCATATTCATACGTCGGCTGTCCATTCGGCAGCTCAAAGAACTCATAGGTATTGCGGTCTACATCCGTTTTCGGAGTAGCAGTCAAACCTACAAGAATCGCATCAAAATAATCGAAAATGGCTCTGTATTTTTTAAAGATACTGCGGTGGCTTTCATCAATGATGATCAAATCAAAATGAGCGGGACTGAAAAGCCGTAATCCGTCCCGGCTTCTTGTATCATCGATCGCATTCAGGATTGTCGGATAGGTAGAGAAAATAATACGGGCATTCTTATCCTCTTTATTGCTGCAGAGATTGCAGAGAGACATATCCGGCAGGTACTCTCTGAAAGCATCTTTTGCCTGTGCAACCAGAGCTGTACGATCCGCCAGAAAGAGAACGTTCTTAATGCGGTTTCCTTTAGAGAGCACATCCACCAGACTAGCCGCCGTGCGTCTTGCCCGTACCAGTCGCCATGACGAGAAGATGTTTTCTTCTCTTTTGTTCAATCTTGGAGCAAACAGCAGCAATCGCTTCCATCTGATAAGAACGATTCGTGATCCTCTCATCAATCTTAATGGAAAGAAGAGAGGTATGTCCTTCTTCCCTGCGGTTCATCAGACGCTGCAGATCTTCTTCTCCAAAAATGCCGCTGACCTGTCTCTGCGGTTCAGACTTGCTGTCCCAATAATACGTTTCAAATCCGTTTGTGTTGAAAATCATCGGACGGCGTCCATATTTTCTTTCCAGACAGTCTGCATAAAGAGAAGCCTGTTTCCTGCCGACGTTAGGATCCTTGCTCGTTCTCTTCGCTTCGATGACAGCCAAAGGACGTCCGTCCCTGCCGAAGAGAACGTAGTCAATATACCCCTTCTGGCCAGGAACGCCATTCATATCGCTGACTTCATATTCTTCCCAGACATTCTGATTCGGGCCGTCAAAAATCCAGCCTTCCATCTTCAGATCCACGTCGATATAAATCTTGCGCGTCTTGAATTCGGAAATCGTTTCCGGATTGAAATGACGCTCTTCCTTATGCTTCTCTTTCTCTGCTTTCAGCTGCTTAGACAGCATCTGAATCTGTTCATACAGCTTCTTTGTTTCTTCTTCTTTCTCCTGCAGCAGACTGGCTTGTTCCTTGATTTCTTTTTCGTTGAGAGTGACTTTATCCTGGGGGATGAGGGATTCTTTGAAAGTATGCTCTGTATATTCAGCGCCGTAGCAGTAATCAATCCATTCAATGAACTCGAAAAGCGCGCGAAGAGACATCACTGCATCCGGCGCCGAAATATTCTTTCCTGTATGGACTGCCATATTGCCCAGCTTGATAATGATCTGCAGCTTTTTCCATGTATCGTATTCCATAGCATAACGGAAATCCGGTTCATGAACTAAAGTCTGCAAGTTATCTCTGAAAGGAAATGGAATATTTTCTGCAACATATACCCACTTCACCGCTAACTCCAGTGCTTTCCGGCAACCGATGGCGCACATGGCAGGTGAAGTCGCATATACCTTTTCCGCTTCAATAGCCGCCGGAGCAAAGGCTGCATAATCCTCCTTGCCCCGCAAGAAATCAAAATTCCCCATCTGTCTACTCCCATTAACGATAGATATGCAAGATTCGTATATTTTTATTATACCAAATATTTTGATGCACATTCATAAAGCATTAAGAATCTCGCCATATTTTGATTTATCAACTTGATTTACAAATACAATATAGTTATCGATCAAGTCAGAAGGCGGGCATATAATCGGAAATTCTTCAATGTGTTCTTTATTTAACTGACGCTTATCGATTCCACCAACACATACACTTCTGATTAAATCACGATATCCTGAAGAAACCAAAATTCGAAGAACAAACTTATTATTAACACCTTCCTTAAGCCGGATAAAATATACATGTCCATTTACATTGGCCATGTCATCTTCGCCCTCATATAAAGCTGCTCTTCCTAATGAACTGTTCTCAGTGTTTATTCGACCAGTTTTTGTCATAAGAATATCACCATGTTTAAGACTACTGCGTTTCATACTTGCATGAGTTTTAGCATCAATATATGCAATATCATCTATCTTCAGATAGTCTTTCCATACGTTTTGACTTCTGAAGAATGGAATCCCTTCTTTAACATAGTTTTCAGAACCACCCTTTGGTGTATTCCCGCTATTAATTTGCAACGACAAATCCTTTAACTTCTTTACAGGCCATTTCATAGGATTCGCAACTGGATCTCCAAACAACTCGATAAATCGGGATTGGCATTCAGGCAATGTATTTTTGATGAGAAACCTTCACGTTCTTCTGATTGATCATGGCATACTGCATTGTCGTATCAATTTGAGTATGTCCCAGAAGCCTTTGCACCTGCTCGATCGGCATTCCCTTATCAATTGCCCTTGTCGCCAGTGTTCTTCTGAACTTATGCGGATGGACTTTCGGAATTCCAAGTTTTCTTCCTAGTTCTCGAAGGCGGATCTCGACACCGCTGATTTGCAGGCGATTATAAGGTTTAAGCAAAGAGACAAATAAAGCAGGATGGTTATCTGTCCTGGAATCCAAATAATTTTTCAAATGGATCTTTGTCCGGGCATCAAAATAAACCGGCCTTTCCTTGTGCCCTTTCCCGAAGACGATACATTCCCTGTTTTCAAAATCAATATCTTCCCGATTCAGATGAACGAGTTCTCCCACTCTCATCCCAGACGATGAAAGAAGATCTATGATGGCCAGGTCTCGGAGATTATGACATTCATCCCGCATCCGCTCTAGGGCTTCATCCGAATATGTCTCTTTTACCGTCTTATCTACTTTAATCTTATGGATCCTTCTGACAGGATTCTTCAGAATGAAGCTTTCCTCCTCGAGCCAGCTGAAAAAGCTGGAAAGAATCCGCCGTATATTATCTATGTTCGACTTTCCGCATTGCCGCATCTCTCTATACTGCGATAAGTACTCACGAATATGCTCTGTCTTCATATGCAGCACGGACACTGTCATCTGCGAGAAGAAATTGGAAAGCGTCGCTTCATAGTATCGGATCGTTTTCTCGCTTAGTCCCTCGACACGCTTTGCCGACAGGAACTTCATCATCAAAACTTCATTGCTTTCATCCGGCTTCGGCAGACTGGAAGATTCATCCTCAATCGTTACCTGATGCATACAGTAATCCAGCACATCCTGCAGCCTTTCCAATTGTGCATTATCCAAATAAGGAAGCATCTTTTGCATGATCATTTCAATCAATTCATTTTTCATTGTATCCCGCCTTTTTTAGGCTAAGGATAGCAAAAAAATCCACGTCCCGCCATGAAACCATGGAGAACGTGGATTTTTACTAACCGAAGTACTGCTGCATCAAAGATTTTTTCAAAATTTCGAGCTTTTCCAGACTCTTTTGTACTGCCAATTTTGATTTATCGACTTGCTGCACGAAGTCGGCAAATTCATTTTGGAGGGTAAGAGGAGGGAGAATTATTTGTAATTTTTCTAACTGTGATTTTGTAATAGCCTGTCTTGTGGCCCCGCCCGCTTCTCCCAGGGAAAGTAGTAAATTTTTATATCTATGGTGCAGGAAAAGTTTATTTAGAAATTCCGGATTCAAATATTTTGGAATGCATCGAATTATGGACACATGCTGATTAACGCGAGCAGGAATTACTGTTTTCGGAACAATACATGACCGAGCTACGGATGCCCCTGTTATATTTAGCAAAACATCATTTTCTTTAACAATTACATTCTCCAATTGTTTAGCTTGTTTATCTGATAAATAAGCTAAATCTTTACTCAAAAAGACTCCATCATGAACGTTCATGCTTCTAATGAACGGAATACCTTCTTTCTGATAGCTGCTTTTCCCCCCTTTAGGTGTCGCTCCAGATCCTATTTTACTAGTAACATCTTGTAGAATTGCTAGATTCCAGAATTTATCATTAGATACAGGATCTCCAAACAACTCGATAAATCGGGACTTGATTAATTGATCTAACCGTCTTAGGATTAATTCTTTTTTATCGATTATTGCTGCTGTTTTCTTTAATTTATCTACGATTTCTATTTGTTCTACAATTGGAACCCACGGTATCCTCATTGTTTTCATTGTGGCCTGTGTCAACTTTTTCCTTGTAGCACCATTAACTAAGCTTCCCGTATTGTAAAACATCAAAGAATAGCATAAATAATCCACATTAATCTCATTATTAGGCTTTAGCACATGAGCATGATTATTTACCCAACATTTCCCAGACACCCTATAGGCAATTGGCTTATCTGTGGAGCCAAAGTTACCGCCATCTTCAGCCAATAGGACTAAATCATCATCAAAGATATATTCATTGATGTAATCTTGTACCCCATTCGCACCATAATATGGATAAGGGCCAGGTGTTCTTTTATTCGCTGTTATTGGTATACGTTTAGAATCTAGTACTTGACAAAGATCTTCAAGATTTCTGTATACCTTATTCATGCTGCCACCTCCCCTAGATATCGGGATTTTACAAGTTGATCAAACTTCGATAATTCCTGATTTCGAAATGCAATTAATTTCTCGATATTACTTAAAATACCACCGATTTTTTTCTGAACTTTTATTTCAGGTAGATTAAGTGGTTCCTTCTGATAATCCCTGAAATAAATATGAGGTATAGTTGCACCACTAAAATACTTAGCTAGATTCATGTATTCCATGCTATATACTAAGTAGTTAATATCTACCTTTTCATTGGGAATAATATATTGCATCGTACCTATAACAGATGAGTATGCAGGTAACTTCATTACCCTTCCTATTCCTGCGCCATCTTTAACTACTGCTATATATGGTTTTTCACGTTGATAGAAATCCACGTATTTAATAAGCCCCGATGCTCCATAAATAGGATATTTCCCTTCATGTCCTTCTAAACTCTTCTGTATAATACTCGAAGAAGCTTTATCACAAACATCCCCTAATCTTACCTTCATAACATGCCCTCCAGATCTTTTAATCCCTGAGAGATTTCTTCTTCTAAGGATTTCAGATCTTTCAGAATCTCTTTTGTTGGGGGATATTCTACAGGAACGTATTCGATTTCTTTGTACTTATTGATGGAAAGATCATAATCCTGATCAACAATATCCTTTTTCGGGACGAGGAAGCTCTGCTCTGTACGTTTTCTTCCTGCTTCCTGATCTATATGGTGGAAACGTTCGATAATGTCCGGAATATCATTCTCTGCGACTTCCGTTCTCTTATCATCGAGGCTGTACCCATCAGCTTTCATATCATAGAACCAGACATTTTCCGTACCGCCTGCACCTGTCTTTGTGAAAAGAAGGATTGCTGTAGATACACCGGCATAGGGTTTGAAAACGCCGGATGGCATGGAAATGACGCCCTGCAGCTGATGATTTTCTACCAGTTCTTTTCTGATCATTTTATGAGCCTTGGAAGAACCGAAGAGGACGCCATCAGGGACGATACATGCGCAGCGCCCGCCTTTTTTGAGCATGCGGAGGAAAAGAGCCAGGAATAAAAGCTCTGTTTTCGTCGTATTTGCAACAGCTTTCAGGTCTTCGCTGATGCTTTCTTTATTAATACTTCCCTTGAATGGCGGATTGGCCAGACAAACGGAGAAAGCATCGCTGATTTCATTTTGCTTGGAAAGACTGTCTTTATAAGCGATGTTTGGATGTGTGATGGAATGGAGCATCAGGTTCATGGCAGAAATACGGAGCATGGTGTGATCCATATCAAAGCCGGTAAACATCGGGCCCGCGAAATGATCCCATTCTTCCTGTGTCATTTCACTGCCGTAATGAGCGCGTACATATTCAGCGGAGGAAATCAGGAAACCTGCCGTACCACAGGCAGGATCGCAGATGGTATCTTTCGGCGTCGGCTGAATCAGTGCGACCATCATGTCGCGAATATGCTTCGGTGTTCTGAACTGACCATTCTGCCCGGATGTCTGAATTTTCCCAAGCATGTATTCATAAAGATCACCCTGCATGTCCTTGCTGTCGAGATCATGCGTGTAGAGATCATCCATGCCAGTAACGAGCTGCTCCAGTACCTGCGGTGTAGGAATCAAGAAAATAGCATCCGCCATGTACTTGGAAAATGCTGTTTCTTCATCATCCACTTCTCCATTATCGCCAGTGACCGGAATGAGTTTTCCATCCGCATCAAAATCCGGCAGCTGCCCATGTTTCATGGCTTTAATCGCAGGGAACACAAATCGGCTGATGATATTAAACATTTCCTCAGGATTCTTATCTTTGAAATTATCCCAGCGCATAGCGCGGCCGACTTCCGAATTCGGAAAAATAGGATGGCTGACGGGTTCGCCAAAAATATTCGCCATCTTTTCATTTTCCTGTTCCTTCTTGTCCAAAGAGCGAATGAACATCAGGTATGTCAATTGTTCAATGACGGTCAAAGGATTCGTAATCCCGCCAGAATATAAGTGAAGCCAGATTTGATCAACTTTATTTTTAACTGCGCCAGTAATCATAATACCCTCCAAAGATAATCTATACATTGCATTTATTGTACAAGCTAATAGGAAGATTTGCCACTTTTGCCATTATCATTCTCAAAAGTTCCCGCTCAGGAATCCCGAGCATCGCGAGTTCTGCGGGATTCGGTGATGAATAAGGAATATGGTAAACTACATATAGGTATTCTAGGCGAAAAGGAGGAATTGTTATGAAGAAGATCCTGACTGGCGTAATCGGCTGCGTTTTCCTTTTTGTCATTTTCTCTTTTTTGTTTCCAATGTCGACTGTGAAGTCGACGGTCAATTTATACTGGATCCTCAACCATAGGCCTTTCGTCACTTACGTCGACTGCGAAAGGGTACTGAACCAAGCAGCTTCGAAGGACACCGTTTATGCCGACGTCAGCCGGTACATGGATGAAGGAACGTACAACAATTTATCGGTAAAGACAAAGTCTTTTTACCACGATGGCCAGCCCTGGGATGACACAGTGCACGTGATCCAGCAGCAGAAGGAAAAGGATGCTGACGCCAGTTAGCCGTACTGGCCGAAGGAGATTCATGGAAAGTGATCAAGTACATCGAACCAATAGACAGCACCTGGTACGCCCCGACCTATTTCGAACACGTCTATTCCGCAATCCTCCCGGACGTGGAGAAGTGAATGAACCTTCGAGAGCGCCGCTAACACTCGCCTTCCCAATAAGGAAAAAGGGCTGCAGACCGGTCTTGACCTTGCCCTGGAAGGGAAGTCAAGTTTAATACCATACAACCTCGCTGACGCTCGATAACTGCACCTCCTCAGTCGACTCCGTCGCCAGCTCCCCCGTGGGGAAGCCTTTCTGGTGCGCCGCTTGCCGCTATTATCATTCTCAAAAGTCAACGCTCAGGAATGACGAGCGGAGCGAGTTCTATTTTCCCGCGCGCCGCTAATGCTCGCCCCCATTTTCCCCACATGAAAAGGACACCGATTTTTCTCCGGTGTCCTTTTTTGCTTTCGCTATTTCTTATTTCCTCCGCTTCTCCCTTAGAATTTATAGCGGTACGACAGGATGAAGTTTCTTGGGGTCGCGTAGTAGTCGCTGGTGGTGTGGGAGACGATGTCTTTGCGGTTCAGGAGGTTGTCGATGGCGAGCATGATGTCGCTGGATTTGTTTGGCGAGTATTTCACGGTCATGCTGGTCAGGAGGTATGGTTTCACGCTGTGGGAATGGGCAGCAGTCGGCGACTGGACGCGGTCTGCGAGGTAGGAGAAGTTGAGGGCTGTGGTCCATTTCTCTTTTTCGTAGCCTACGCCGCCGGTGAGAAGGATGCGGCCGTAAGAGCGGTCCCAGTATCTCTTGGCGGATGTTTTTTCTGTGGTCTGCTTGCTTTTCGGGTCCTGCCATGTGAGGCCTGCGTGCCAGGTGAAGCCGTTGTCTTCCTGGCCTCTGATGCTGGCTTCGATGCCGTGGTTCTTGAAGTCTTCGTTGATGGCATACCAGCGTCTGGAGGTGCCGGAGTAGGAGATGTTGTCGTCGATTTTTTCGGTGAAGAGGGCGACTTTGTACTGGCGGTTGGTTTCTTCTTTCTTCCAGCCTGCTTCGTAGTGGAGGCCTTTCTGCGGTTTCAGGTCCGGGTTTCCGATGATGTTGCTGATGCCGCCTGCCTGCTCGCGGGAGTACATCTGGCTGAAGGTCGGAAGGACGAAGGATTGTCCTACGCTGGCGTAGAGGCTCTGCGTATTGTCCAGTTTGTGCAGGTACTGTGTCTGGCCGCTGAAGTTGTGGAAGTTCTGGATGCCGCCGGTGGTCCATGTGCCGCGGCCGCTCAGGGTCAGGACGTCCTTGGCCGTGAGATTTCTTTCCCAGGATCCGAAGGCGGAGATGATGTTGCGTCCGGTATCGCTCGTTTCATTTTCAAAGGTTTCCCTGACGAGGGATGTGCCGATCAGGAAGGTCTGGTCCGGATTTCCATCCCATACTTTCTGCACGTCGTAGCCGTAGGTCTTGTTCTTTTCCTGGCCGCGTACGGCCTTCGGCGCCGCGTATTTCTTGCCGGTTGAGGAATAGTAATCGGTGCCGTGGGTCTTCAGTGTGTTGTAATTGTAGAAGACGTGGCCGCTGATGCCGTCCAGGCCATGGAAATTGAACTGCAGGAAATCCTTGTCGTTTTCGTACCGGCGGATGTAGCGGGGATGGTCGTTTATGTCCTCGTAGTCCGGATCGGTGATGCCGGTATAGGTGTAGGCCCAGCGGCTGGCTGATTCGTTATGGTTGTACAGAAAATCCGCATGGTCATTGAGTTTGTACGTGGCAAGGAAATCATTCTTCTCTGAGCCGAAGAAGCGCTGCTTCATTTCCACGGGGACGCGTGTCCTGTCCGGCTTGATGGAGGAGTCGGACGAGGAAACGTATCCCAGCTTCCCCCATTTATTGTACGTGTATGCGATGGAGAGGTCTCCTGCATTCGCTGTGACGGCGTATTCCTGGCGGCCTTTGTTGCCGAGACCGACTTTCACTTCGTTCGGCAGTGTCTTCTTGGTGATAATATTGATGACGCCGCCGGTCGCCTGGCTGCCATAGAGGACAGCTCCGCCGCCGCGGACGACTTCGACGCGCTCGACAGCGCTGGTCGGAATGTTTTCCAGATTGTAATTCGTGCGCCAGTTGATCGGCGTGCCGTTGATCATGACGACGGTCCCGTTCGAAACGCCGCGGATGACGTTCTTGGTCGTCATGGACGATACGGAAGTGCCATTCGGTCCCATGCCGGCATCGATGACACCGTCGAGGTACTGCAGAGCGACCTGCAGATTGTCCGCGCCGGTCTGCTCGATCTGCTCTTCGGTGAAGGTCTGCGTCGCAGCAGGAATCTCCGCATCGGATTTCTCATACCGCGTGGCCGTGACGACGACTGGATTCAATGAATACACAGCGTCACTTGTCCCGTCCGCTGCGCAGGCGTTCCCATATGCGCCTGCCATGAATACTGAAAGTACTGCTCCCGTTAATAACTTCCCTTTATACATCAAATTTCCTCCTCAATGAATGATGATAAAAGGTTTCTCATTCCCCGATTTCCGAACCCTCCCTTTCTTTTTTAATTTATTATTATATGAATTCTTATTATTGACTCATCTATTATATACTAATAGTTCATCATTTGCACCAATATATTAAATCTTGACCTAACTTATTATTAATTGGTATCAAAGAAACAGGGCAGGCCTGCTTTTCTTTGCGTCTTTCTCAATCCGAACCTATAATAAAGGTAAGAAAATCAATACGGTCTTATCGAAAGGAGGATCATGATGAAACTTCCTGTTATTTTTGCCGGACACGGAAGCCCGATGATTGCGCTCGAGGATAACGAGCTGACAAAGGAATTCCAGAAAATCGGAGAGAGGGTCGTTTCCGAATTTGAGAAGCCAAAGGCCATCCTTTCCTTCTCCGCCCACTGGTTCACCCGCGGGACGTACGTCCAGAGAGATCCCGAACCGCGCCAGGTCTATGATATGTACGGATTCCCGAAGGAACTCTACGAAGTCCAGTACCATCCCAAAGGCTGCCAGGAACTCACCGACGACATCCTCGCCCTGCTGCCGGACATCTCCATCAACGACGACTGGGGCATCGACCACGGCACATGGACCGTCCTCGTCCACATGTTCCCAGGCGCCCCGATCCCCGTCGTCCAGCTCTCCATCGATGGCATCGAAGGGCCGCAGAACGCCTACGACATAGGAAAAGCCCTCGCGCCCCTGAGAGAAAAAGGATACCTGCTCCTTGGCAGCGGCAACATCGTCCATAACCTCAGAAGACTAGAATGGGACAACCCCAACGGCTCCCCGCAGGCCGACCGCTTCGACGCCTTCATCACGGGGCTCGTCAAAAAGAGAGACAACGAAAAAATCATCCACTACGAAGACAACCCCGACGCCGCCTACGCCGCCCCGACAGCCGACCACTTCCTCCCCTTACTTTATACACTAGGCGCCGCCCAGGGAGAAAAACCCGAGATCTTCAACAACGTAAGAAACACCGGATCCCTCTCCATGACAGGATATTTATTTGGATTTGGGGAGAAGTGAAGAGAGGGAATGATGATGGGAGCGGAGAGAAACCAAACAACCTCGCTGCGCTCGGGAACTGCACTCCTTTCTGTCACTTCGTGAGCGTATGCGTCATCCTTGTTCCGAGGCAGGTTTTTTCGATTCTGATGGATATTATTGAACGAACACCTTACCGTTTTCATTTACGGTTCGTATTTAAATCACTACTGATAACATAGGTAAGCGCCGGTGCGGAAGGTTTTGACCTGCCCCAGCGGGGAAGAATGCCTTTGACCTTGCTCCGTC
>OGHF01001545.1_pt1 | contig 13436 bp, 7 predicted proteins | sample 1571481 | NCBI WGS metagenome assembly OGHF01 (sample SAMEA2581952, study PRJEB24529) | metagenome | biome: Human gut stool | place: China | collected 2011
TATGGAATTCACGGTTATGGGATGAGTGCCTATAAAGGAGGTGTCGACTAAAGGCAGTCATTTTCAATGTCTTGTGATTCGTCCATTTCACATTCATGTTTTCATAAACATGTCAGACTGCAATATTTTGTTCATAACCTAAATTATAAAATTCAATCTAAAAATCCGCACCACCTGTAAACGGCAGTTCCTAAGTCAAACTCCTGTAAAATCCCAATCTTGAAAAAATGTATTGACAACAAAGTACCATAGTGCTATGGTTAATTACATAAGTAATGAACTGCATAACAAACAAAAAACAAGAGGACAGATAAGCGCATCTGAAAAGCTGTCAGCAACAGAATAATTTCTGGAAAGAAAGGAGTATATCATGCATGAATGAGATTTTGACGCAGGAGAAATCCATATATCTGCAGATCGCAGAGATGATCGAGACAGATATTTTAAGGGATATTCTTCTGGAAGAGGAACGCGTGCCGAGCACGAATGAACTGGCGAAGCTATATGCCATTAATCCGGCGACAGCAGCCAAAGGAGTGAATATTTTGGTGGATGAAGGTGTTCTGTATAAGAAAAGAGGGATTGGAATGTTTGTGTCAGCAGGTGCGAAAGAGGCAATCTTAAGCCGGAGAAAGAATGAATTTTATGATAACTATGTAAAAAAACTGTTAGAGGAAGCAGCGAGCATCGGACTTGGAAAAGAAGAAGTCATTCAGTTGATACAATCCGGCAATGAAGAGTAAGGAGCTATCCGGATGGAAAACAGTGATACCGGAAGCATGGAATCATGCAAATAAGAGGAATGATACAGGAAAATGTATTTTAAAGTTGTGAAAAGAAAGGCAGGAAGATGATTCATGGAATCAATCGTATGTAATGGTATTGGTAAAATTTATGGAAAAAAACAGGTGTTAAAGAATATCAATCTCACATTGGAGAAAGGAAAGATTTATGGACTGATCGGAAGAAACGGTGCCGGAAAGACGACATTGTTATCCATTATGTCCGCACAGAATCCGGCATCCGAAGGAACTGTGACATGGAATGGTGAAAATGTATGGGAGAACCGCAAGGCGTTAGATCACATTTGCTTTTCCAGAGAGTTGTCCATCAATCTCTATGGAAGCGGCGTGAGCGGCATGAAAGTAAAAGATTATCTGAAAACTGCGTCCTATTATTATCCAAACTGGGATCAGGCACTTGCGGAGGAACTGATCAAAAAGTTTGAACTGAATACAAAGCAACGTATCAATAAAATGTCCAAAGGTATGCTGTCCATGGTGACGATTATCGTAGCACTTGCAAGCAAAGCCGATTTTACGTTTATGGATGAACCGGTGGCAGGCCTTGATGTTGTAATGCGTGATTATTTTTACCATAAACTGATGGAGGAATATACAGAGACCGGACGTACCTTCGTTATTTCCACACATATTATCGAGGAAGCAACAGACCTGATGGAAGAAGTGGTCATGATCAAAAATGGCGAGGTGCTGCTGAAAGAAAATACGCAGGAACTTCTGGAGAGAAGCTACCATGTAAGTGGTCTTGCAGAAGTTGTGGATCAGGCAACGGAAGGCTATGAGAGACATCATGAAGAGAAGATGGGAAGAAGCAAGAGTGGGACGATCCTTTTGGAGGAAGGACAGAAGCTGCCGGAAGGCTATGATGTGACCATACAGGCACTCAATCTGGAAAAATTGTTTGTATCCCTTTGCGGAATGGAGGAGTAGACATGGCAGAGAGCAGGATTATTAAGAGAAATGTTCGATTCTGGGGAAAATCAGGATTGCAGCTGACCGGCATGATGTTGATTTTTATGGTTGTATATGGATTCCTGTTTAATATGGGAAGCAGCAGGGTATTTGGGGATTTCTGGAAAACAGCCTATTTTTATGGCGGGATCATAAGCGTTTTATTTGCCATGATCGGACCGGTTTCTTATGTGGGATCTTATCTTCCGCTGACATTGTCTTTTGGCTCCGGAAGAAGGGAGGCAGTCTTTGGCGCACAGATTTTCTGTGTGGTCTATGTAGTAAGCGCCTATATCATTCTGGTATTTGCAGGGATTATGAGCAGTGGAAAGTTCAATGGAAAGCTGAATGCTTTGATCGCAGTTCTGTTTATATTCATGACAGCGATCGGGCAGCTTGTCTCGGTTGCCCAGATGCATTTCGGAATGAAAGGAATGATTATAGGAATCGTCATGGTGGTATTAGGTATAGTCATCGGTATTGTGGCAGGAATTGGATTTATTGACCAGATCATGGCGTGGATCAACAGAATACAGACGAATGTAGTATGGACATTGCTTGCGATAGCAGCGATTGTCAGCATTGCGTTGTATGCAGTCAGTGTCATGGCACTTTTCCGTGAAATGAGACATTACGAAGTGAAAGCATAAGTTGGGAGGCGGAAAGAATGAACAGTTTTTTGATTCAGTGTAAGGTGCGGAAAGCAGAGCTTTTGCAATTTCTTGGAATTACTGCTGTGGGATACTTAATTGGTCTGATCGTTGTATTTATTGTGATGAACGTGGCAAAAGAGAATACCTGTGCAACAGCCGGAACCATGTTGGCGGTCATCGCCTTTGCTTTTATACATTTATTTGGGATAATTCTTTCTTTTATGGGGGATTTTAACATGGCAATTTCCCTGGGTGCGACCAGAAAAAGCTTTGTCTCAGGCTATGTACTTTTTAATCTGCTGGAGATCGCAGTGCTGGAACTTGAGATCGTTGTGTTTGGTGTAGTTGAGAAGTTTTTGCTGGAAAATGCATTTCCACAGGCGGTTATGGAAATTGACCTGACAAACTTTTTTACATGGAACTATCTGTCAGGTGTCCTGGTCGTATTTACAGCAGTGGAAATGTTTTTCGGCGCAGTTATTTTAAGATATGGCATGAAAGTGTTATGGATTTTATGGGCGGTCTGGATGATAATCTGTCTGGTTCCCATGAATATTGCAAAGAATGAAAAGCTTTCCGGTGAACTTGCGAAATTAGGGCTGTTTCTGGGTGGAAAATTCACGCCACAGGGAATTGTGGCTCTGGTGATTGCCTTAACAATTGTGATAGCAGTCATTACCTGGAACATTCTTCGGAAACAGCGAGTGACAGCATAAATATTATGTGATAAGATAAAACCATGTGGGTGAAAAATACCTGCATGGTTTTTTGTTATGTCAACCATTAATCAGATAACAGGATCACGGAAAAATATAAGGGGATTATGATGAACGATAAGTTAGAACAGTTACAGAAATATTTAGAGAAAATGGAACAGTTCAACCATGTGAACACATTATTGTATTGGGATATGAGAACCAACACTCCAAAGGAAGGATTTGCAGGACACAGCGATGCACTCACTTATTTTTCAACGGAGCAGTTTTCCATGTCGACCTCGGATGAACTGAAAACGTTATTGGATACACTGGCAGAGCCGGAAGAGTTTGAAAAGCTTGACGATAAGTGGAAGTTTGTTGTAAATAAAATGAAAACAGATATGGACAGAAATCGCAGAATTCCAAAAGAATTTTATGAAAGCTTCGTGAAAGCACAGTCGGAATCGGAGAATGCGTGGGAGGAAGCGAAGGAAAAAGCAGACTTTTCTGTTTTTGCCCCACATTTGCAGAAAATGATCGATATGACAGCGGAGATGACCGGTTACACAGATCCGGAAAAAGAAGTTTACGACGCACTGTTAGACCAGTATGAAAAAGGAATGGATTCCGCTACGATGGACCGCCTGTTTGAAGATTTAAAAGCAGAGCTGATTCCTCTGGTGCAGAAAGTGCTTGCAGCGAAACAGCCGGATGACAGCAAGTTTCATGCTTCATTTGACAAGAATGCGCAGAAGGAAGTGGAGAAGCTTTTGCTGAGTTATATCGGATTTGACTGGAACAGAGGAACAACCGGGGAATCTGCACATCCGTTTACACTAAATTTTTCGTCAAAGGATGTGCGTGTGACTAATCATTTTTATGAACATGATCCGCTCAGTGCGATGTATTCGGCAATCCATGAGGGTGGTCATGCGATTTTTGAGCAGAATGTGAATCCGGATTATGACGGAACGGTAGCGGGAAGCTGCAGTTATATGGGAATCCATGAGAGCCAGTCCCGTTTTTATGAGAACATTCTTGGAAGAAATAAGAATTTCTGGATTCCGGTTTATGCAAAAGTGCAGGAAAAAATGCCACAGCTTCAGGACGTTTCGTTGGATGAATTTTATAAGGAAGTCAATCATGTGAGAAACAGTTTTATCCGCACAGAGGCAGATGAACTGACTTACTGTTTCCATATTATTTTAAGATATGAGATCGAGAAGGCAATTTTCCGCGACCATGTGAAAGTGGAGGAACTTCCGGCACTCTGGAATCAGAAAATGCAGGAATATTTACAGATTACTCCGGCAGATGATGCGGAAGGAATTTTGCAGGATATGCACTGGTCTGACGGTTCTTTTGGTTACTTTCCATCCTATCTGCTTGGCAGTATTTATGACGGCATGTATTTAGATCGTCTGGAGGAAGAACTTGGCTCTGTGGATGCGCTGCTCGCGGAGGGAAGAATCGGTGAGATTACAAAATGGCTGAATGAGAAGATTCATCAGTATGGTTCTACCAGAAGCCCGAAAGAAGTGATCAGATACGTCTGCGGCAAAGAAGTTTCAGCAGAACCGCTGATTCGTTATTTCAAAGAAAAATATACAAAAGTTTATAATCTTGGTTAAAAAAGAAATTTTTGTGGATAATGGATAGAAAAGGAGAAGTATGAAAAAAGGAATTATTTTTGACATGGACGGAACGCTGTGGGACTCGGCAGCGAACGTTGCAGAATCATGGAATCTTGCCATAAAACAGGATGGCTCTGTTGATAAAAAACTGACGGAGCAGGATATTCAGGGGGTTATGGGAAAGACCATGGATGTGATCGCAGACATTCTTTTCCCGGAACTGGAAAAAGAGGTGCGCATGAAATTGTTAGATCAGTGCTGTTCCATGGAAAATGACTACCTGAGAGAGCATGGTGGAGTTTTGTATCCAAAATTGGAGGAGACACTTTCTGCACTGAAAGAAAAGTATCCGCTCTACATCGTGAGCAACTGCCAGAGTGGTTATATAGAGGCATTTTTAGATCATTACGGATTTGGAAAATACTTTGAAGATATAGAGTGTTATGGAAATAATCTGAGACAGAAGGGCGATAATATCAGATTATTAGCAGACCGGAACGGGTTGACAGAGGCAGTGTATGTCGGCGATATCCAGGGGGATTATGATGCCAGCTGCCACGCAGGTGTCGGGTTCATCCACGCAGCATATGGGTTTGGAACAATTGCAGCGGACGTGCCGGAAATCCATACATTTGAGGAACTTACAGAGACAGCAGACCAATATTTTGCTCTGCGGTAAGAAATTATAAGGGTTTATCATATGACAAAATTAGATGAGTTAGTAACACAGATCAACAGAGAACACGTTTATATCCAGACACATAATTTTCCGGATCCGGATGCCATCGCAAGTGCGTTCGGCCTGCAGGAACTGTTAAAGCTTCGCGGGATTCATGCGACGATCTGCTATAAGGGGAAAATCGACCGTTACAGTACAGACAAGCTGAGAGAGATTTTGGACATCAGACTGGTAAATATTGAGAATATTGACAGTGAACTCACGGAGGACGACGAGGTTATCCTGGTAGATGCGCAGAAGGGCAATTCCAACATTATCGATATGACCGGGGATGAGATCATCTGCATCGACCATCATCCGGTTTATGAGAAAACGGAGTACCGGTTTACGGATATCCGGCCGGGTGTCGGGGCTTGCGCATCGATCATAGCACAATATTTTTTTGAAAATGAAATACCGATGGATCAAAGAATTGCAACAGCGCTGACATTTGGAATCCGTATGGATACACAGAAATTGTCGAGAGGCGTATGCAAGATGGATATGGAAATGATCTGGCGCATGTTTGACCTGTGTGATCAGGATATGATTTATCTCTTAGAGAACAGCACACTCTATTTTGAAGATCTGATGGCGTATTCCAAGGCGATCTCAAGCATTGAGGTGTTTGAGAATATCAGTTTTGCAGATACCGGAAGGGATTGCCCGGAGGCTCTGATCGCCAGTGTGTCAGATTTTATGCTTGCATTGGTGGAAGTCTCTTTTTCAGTGGTCTATTCCAGAAAAAAAGAAGGGATCAAAATTTCTGTGCGGAGTGAGCGTCCCACATTAGATGCCGGAAAAATTATAAGCAAGGCGTTAAAAGGCATCGGAAGCGGTGGCGGGCATGCTACGATGGCAGGCGGTTTTGTGCCGTTTGACGGAAATGACCGGGAGGAAGATCTGATGATCCAGAACATCCGCGAAAGATTTATCGATGTGATCAGCAGGACGAAACGAAAGTCATTAAGATAGGTGGAAAATCTTGACTTTTCGGGGAAATCTCTGTATAATCACAGAAGGTTAAAGGCAATGATCCATTCATTGCAAATAGAAAAGACGATGACGAAGACAGTAGTTGTTAAGAGAAAGGCAAAGAGAGCCGGGATTGGTGTGAACCGGTGCGAGTATCTTAGGAATGAACATCACTTCCCAGTCGCAGTCCGAAATGTTTTGACTGAGTAGGCACTGACGTTTTTCCTACGTTACAGGGAACGGGTATATGATTTTTATAAAATCTGTACATTGTAATTAGGTGGTACAACGATCATTTAAGGCTCTCGTCCTATTTACAGGATGAGAGCCTTGTTTAGATTGAGGAGGATTATATGTATAACAAAGTTGAAACAAATATGAACTTCGTTGACAGAGAAAAGCAGACAGAGAAGTTCTGGGAAGATCATGACATCTTCAAAAAATCAATGGAACAGCGCAAACAGGGAGAGACCTACACATTCTATGACGGTCCTCCGACTGCAAATGGAAAACCACATATCGGACACGTATTAACACGTGTTATCAAGGATATGATCCCAAGATACCAGACTATGAAGGGAAAATATGTTCCGCGTAAAGCCGGATGGGATACACACGGACTCCCGGTTGAGTTAGAGGTAGAGAAGATGCTCGGCTTAAACGGAAAAGAGCAGATCGAAGAGTACGGTATGGAACCTTTCATCAAAAAATGTAAGGAATCTGTATGGAAATACAAGGGAATGTGGGAAGATTTCTCAGGAACCGTTGGTTTCTGGGCAGATATGGAAAACCCATATGTCACCTATGATGACAACTTTATTGAGTCCGAATGGTGGGCATTAAAACAGATCTGGGACAAAGGATTGTTATACAAAGGCTTCAAGATCGTTCCCTACTGCCCTCGCTGTGGTACACCACTTTCTTCGCAGGAAGTTGCACAGGGTTACAAGACCGTAAAAGAGCGTTCCGCAGTGGTACGTTTCAAAGTTGTCGGAGAGGATGCTTATTTCCTCGCATGGACCACAACTCCGTGGACACTTCCATCCAACGTTGCACTCTGTGTGAACCCGGATGAGACTTACTGCAAAGTAAAAGCCGCAGACGGATACACCTACTACATGGCAGAGGCACTTCTTGACAAAGTGTTAGGAAAGCTTGGCAATGAAGAGGAAGGTGTCAAAGCATATGAAGTATTAGAGACTTACACCGGAAAAGATTTAGAGTACAAAGAATATGAGCCGTTATATGCATGTGCAGCAGAAGTGGCAGCAAAACAGCATAAAAAAGGACATTTTGTTACCTGTGACACTTATGTAACGATGTCTGATGGTACTGGTATCGTTCATATTGCTCCTGCATTCGGTGAAGATGATGCGAATGTCGGACGTAAGTACGATCTTCCGTTTGTCCAGTTTGTAAACGGAAAAGGTGAGATGACAGAAGAGACACCTTATGCTGGATTATTTGTAAAAAAAGCTGACCCTGAAGTATTAAAAGATCTGGATGCGCAGGGCAAATTATTTGACGCACCAAAGTTCGAACACGAATATCCACATTGCTGGAGATGTGATACACCGCTTATTTACTATGCAAGAGAGTCATGGTTCATCAAGATGACAGCAGTCAAAGATGACCTGATCCGTAATAATAATACTGTAAACTGGATCCCGGAATCCATCGGTAAAGGACGTTTCGGTGACTGGCTTGAGAACATCCAGGACTGGGGAATCTCCCGTAACCGTTACTGGGGAACTCCTTTAAATGTATGGGAATGTGAAGGCTGCGGACATCAGGAGTCCATCGGAAGCCGTGCCGAATTAGCAGAGAGAAGCGGAAACCCGGATGATGCCAAAGTGGAATTACACAGACCGTATATCGACGCTGTGACCTTCAAATGTCCTGACTGTGGCAAGACCATGCACAGGGTGCCAGAAGTGATCGACTGCTGGTTCGACTCAGGAGCAATGCCGTTTGCACAGCACCATTATCCATTTGAAAATGAGGATTTGTTCAAACAGCAGTTCCCGGCTCAGTTCATTTCCGAGGCGGTAGACCAGACACGAGGATGGTTCTATTCCCTGATGGCAGAGTCCACCTTACTGTTTAATAAAGCTCCTTATGAAAACGTTATCGTTTTAGGACATGTACAGGATGAGAACGGACAGAAAATGTCCAAATCCAAAGGAAATGCAGTCGATCCGTTCGATGCATTAGAGACTTACGGAGCAGATGCGATCCGCTGGTATTTCTACATCAACAGCGCTCCATGGCTTCCAAACCGTTTCCATGGAAAAGCAGTGCAGGAGGGACAGCGTAAGTTCTTAAGCACCTTATGGAACACTTATGCATTCTTTGTACTGTATGCAAACATTGACGGATTTGACGCAACAAAATATAAACTGGAATATGATAAATTATCCGTGATGGATAAATGGTTACTGTCCAAATTAAATACCGTGATCGGCGCTGTGGATGACAACCTTGGCAGTTACAAGATCCCGGAAGCTGCAAGAGCACTTGATGAGTTTGTGGACGATATGAGTAACTGGTACGTAAGACGCTCCCGTGAACGTTTCTGGGCAAAAGGAATGGAGCAGGATAAGATCAATGCCTACATGACACTTTACACAGCGTTAGTAGAGATCTGTAAATGTGCAGCACCAATGATCCCGTTCATGACAGAGGAAATCTATCAGAACCTTGTATGCAGCATTGATAAAAATGCGCCGGAAAGTATTCATTTATGTGACTTCCCAGCTGTAAATGGAGCATACATCGACAAAGAGTTAGAGAAAAATATGGATGAGGTATTAAAGATCGTGGTTATGGGCCGTGCGTGCCGTAATGCAGCAAACATCAAAAACCGTCAGCCGATCGGAAATATGTTTGTCAAAGCTCCATTTGAACTTTCCGAGTATTTCAAAGAGATCATCGAAGATGAGCTGAATGTGAAGAAAGTTTCCTTTACCGATGACGTAAGCTCCTACACAAGCTATACGTTCAAACCACAGCTGCGTACCGTGGGACCAAAATATGGAAAATATTTAGGACAGATCCAGAAAGCTTTAGCAGAGCTTGACGGAAACGCTGCTATGGCAGAGTTAAAGGAAAATGGATTTATCACTTTGAAGTCTGTCAGTGATGATGTAAAATTAGCAGAGGAAGATCTGTTAATTACAATGACACAGATGGAAGGTTATGTAACGGAGGGGGACAATACAGTAACCGTTGTCCTTGATACCAACTTAACACCGGAGTTAATTGAAGAAGGATTTGTGCGTGAGATCATCAGCAAGATCCAGACTATGAGAAAAGAAGCAGGATTCGAAGTGATGGATAAGATCATGATCTCTTATCAGGCAGATGACAAAGTAGCTGCAATCTTTGACAAATATGGTGATGCGATCAAAGCAGATGTACTCGGACTTGATGTTGTAGCTGGCAGTGTGGATGGATACGAGAAAGAATGGAATATTAATGGGGAAACCGTTCTTTTAGGTGTAAAAAAAGGAGAGTAAGGAAATGTCTAAATCAGCAGCAGTCTTCAATAAGAAAAAATTTATCAATGATGTAACAGAGACAGTCCGTCATATGTACCGCAAACAGTTAAAAGAAGCAAGCCAGCAGGAGATTTTCCAGGCGGTATCCTACGTCGTAAAAGACGTTGTGATCGATGACTGGCTGGCAACCCAGCAGGCATTTGACGATCAGGATCCAAAGATTGTCTATTATATGTCAATGGAATTTCTGATGGGCCGTGCGCTTGGAAATAACCTGATCAATTTAAAAGCTTACAAAGAAGTGAAAGAAGCTCTGGAAGAAATCGGACTGAATCTTGACGTGATCGAAGATCAGGAGCCGGATCCTGCACTCGGAAACGGTGGTCTTGGACGTCTTGCAGCATGCTTTATGGAATCACTGGCAACACTCGGATACGCAGCTTACGGCTGCGGTATCCGTTACCGTTATGGTATGTTCAAACAGCAGATTTCGGATGGTTTTCAGGTAGAGGTACCGGATAACTGGTTAAAGAATGGCTACCCATTCGAACTTCGCAGACCGGAGTATTCCTACGAGATCAAATTCGGCGGCTATGTCCGTACCGAAGACATGGGAAATGGCAACACCAGATTTATCCATGAAGGCTATCAGTCCGTTATGGCGATCCCATACGATATGCCGATCGTAGGATATGATAATCATATGGTAAATACGCTGATGATCTGGGATGCAGAGCCTAAGGAAGGTTTCCAGTTAGATTCCTTTGATAAAGGAGATTATAACAAAGCGGTAGAGCAGGAAAACCTTGCACGTAACCTGGTGGAAGTCCTTTATCCGAATGACAATCATATTCAGGGAAAAGAACTTCGTTTAAAACAGCAGTATTTCTTCGTATCTGCAAGTTTACAGCGTGCGATCGCAAGATTCAAAAAGCATCATGAGGATATCCATCAGCTGCCTGAGAAAGCAGTATTCCAGATGAATGATACACATCCGACGGTTGCAGTGGCAGAGTTAATGCGTATTTTGCTGGATGAGGAAGGCTTAAGCTGGGAGGATGCGTGGGATATCACAACCCACTGTGTTGCTTATACCAACCATACCATTATGGCTGAGGCTCTTGAAAAATGGCCGATCGAGCTGTTCTCCCGTCTGCTTCCGCGTGTTTACCAGATCGTTGAGGAGATCAACCGCCGTTTTGTAACCCAGATCCAGCAGAGATATCCGGGTGACAACGAGAAGATCCGCAGAATGGCGATCATTTACGACGGACAGGTCCGCATGGCTTACCTTGCAATCGTCGGCAGCTTCTCTGTAAACGGTGTTGCGAAGCTTCACACAGAGATCCTTGAGAAACAGGAGCTTCGTGACTTCTATGAGATGATGCCGGAGAAGTTTAATAATAAAACAAACGGTATTACCCAGAGACGTTTCCTGCTTCACGGCAACCCGCTGCTTGCAGACTGGGTGACCGACAAGATCGGAAATGAGTGGATCACAGATCTCTCCAATATTAAAAAGCTTTCTGTTTATGTGGATGATGAGAAGTGCCAGCAGGAATTCATGAATATTAAGTACCAGAACAAGATCCGTCTTGCAAAGTACATCAAGGAGCACAACGGCATCGATGTCGATCCGCGATCCATCTTCGATGTTCAGGTAAAACGTCTTCATGAATACAAGAGACAGCTCATGAACATCCTTCATGTGATGTATCTCTATAACCAGTTAAAAGATAACCCGAATATGGACATCGTTCCGAGAACCTTCATCTTCGGTGCGAAAGCAGCAGCCGGATACAAGCGTGCGAAGCTGACCATCAAGCTCATCAACAATGTAGCAAACGTGATCAACAACGATAAGTCCATCGGCGGCAAGTTAAAAGTCGTATTTATCGAAGATTACCGTGTATCCAACGCAGAGCTGATCTTCTCTGCGGCTGATGTCAGCGAGCAGATCTCCACAGCAAGTAAGGAAGCATCCGGTACCGGCAACATGAAGTTCATGTTAAACGGCGCTCTGACGATCGGAACCATGGACGGCGCGAACGTTGAGATGGCAGAGGAAGTCGGTAAGGACAATATGTTCATCTTCGGTGCGTCCGCAGATGAGATCATCAACCTTGAGAATAACGGTGGCTACAACCCGATGGATATCTTCAACAATGATCAGGATATCCGCCGCGTGCTGATGCAGCTCATCAACGGCTATTATTCTCCGCAGGATCCGGAGCTGTTCCGCGATATCTACAACTCCCTGCTCAACACCCAGAGCAGCGACCGCGCAGATACCTACTTTATCTTAAAGGACTTCCGTTCCTATGCGGAAGCACATAAGAAGATCGACCAGGCATACCGCGATGAGAAGTGGTGGGCAAGAACCGCGATGCTCAACACCGCATCCGCAGGAAAGTTCTCTTCCGACCGTACGATCGAGGAGTATGTAAGAGATATCTGGCATTTGAAGAAGATCAAGGTAGAGCTGAAATAATGTAACTGTGAAGGTACTTGACAGTTACGGATAACATAAAAAACAGACCCGTCTCATACAATAGTGATATCAGAAAAATTCGGAAGGAGTTTTTCGGGCAATCCGCCCGGAAGACTTCCGGATCTGAAATCCGGTATCACAGGTGTATGAGGCGGGTATTTTTTATGAAGCGTTTTTTTATGGTCTTATGGATGACGGTCATGATCCCCTATGTGACAACGCTGGTGTGGACAGGCCGGATCCGGACGGATACAGGGACGGAAGTCCCGGCGGAAGAGTTTCTTACCGGAGTCGTGGCGGCGGAGATCCCGGCAGAGTACGGGATCGAGACATTAAAAGCACAGGCGGTGCTTGCGAGGACATATATCTACCGGCTTGTGGATCCGGGGCTGGAACGTATCCGGGAAGAGGAACTGGACATAGATTGTCTCAGCATGAGGGAGATGGAGAAAAGATGGGGGAAAGAACATTTTAGAGAGTATTACGGGAAGATCCGTACCGCGGTGCAGGAGACAGAAGGACTCGTTGCGGAGTACGACGGGGAGCTGATCGAGCCGTTTTACTGTGAAGCGTCGGCAGGAAAAACGAGGGAACTTGCCGCATATCCATATATCCGTTCGGTGGAGAGTCCGGGAGATCTGGGGGCCGGAGAATTTTTATGCGTCCGGACCTTTACGGAAGCGGAGTTTGCGGATAAGATCGGAAGAATCGGCGGGCCGCGTCCGGGAGCGGACGGCATTGCGGAAAAAATTCAGATCATCGAGCGGGATGATGCCGGGTATGTGAAGCGGGTTCAGATCGGGGATATGGATTACAGCGGGGATGAGGTCCGGTATTCTTTGGGGCTTTTATCGTCCTGCTTTCATTTTTCGTCTGCGGACGGGAAGATCCGGGTGTCATCGAAGGGGATCGGCAGCGGATACGGATTCTCCCAGGCTGGGGCGGATGCGATGGAGAGAGAGCAGGGGAGTGAGTTCCGGGAACTGTTGAAATATTATTTTCAGGGGATTGAG
>OGHF01001546.1_pt1 | contig 13434 bp, 12 predicted proteins | sample 1571481 | NCBI WGS metagenome assembly OGHF01 (sample SAMEA2581952, study PRJEB24529) | metagenome | biome: Human gut stool | place: China | collected 2011
CCCGGCCTATCGCATTTCGAGTGCGACCTCTTACGACCACTTGAGTAATGCTCCATATTCACAATACAGCTTAGTTATTATAGCAAAATCCCGCCTTTCCGTCAACTGGAAAAACAAAAAGCCCGTCCCCTTGTGCTTGACAGGCAGAGCGGGGCGTGCTATATTTATTTCAAATTTGAAGTATGCACTCAAAGGAGAACCTATGGCACAGAATCGACAGGATATGGGCAGCGGGCCGGTCAAGCCCCTGCTTTTGCAGCTGATGATACCCGCCGTGGTGGCGCAGGTGGTCAATCTGCTCTATAACATCGTAGACCGCATTTACATCGGCCACATCGAGGGCATCGGTGCGGCGGCGCTGACGGGCGTGGGCCTGTTTGCGCCGATCCTTATGCTCCTGAACGCCTTCGCCATGCTCATCGGCGCGGGCGGTGCGCCCCGCACGGCCATCGCGCTGGGACAGGACAATAAAAACGAGGCCGAAAAAATCATCGGCAACAGCTTTACCATGCTGCTGTTTTTCGCTGTGGTGTTGACGGCGGGCTTCTATGCCGGTGCGCCCGCCCTGCTGCGGCTCTTCGGTGCCAGCGACGCCACTCTCCCCTATGCGGTGGCCTATGGCCGCATCTACATCCTCGGCTCGGTGTTCGTGCTGCTGGTCATGGGCATGAACCCCTTCATCACGACCCAGGGCTTTGCGAAGATCAGTATGCTCACGACGGTCATTGGCGCAGTCATCAACATCATCCTCGACCCCATCCTGATTTTTGGTCTTGGCTGGGGCGTCCGGGGTGCGGCAGTGGCGACGGTGCTCAGTCAGGCCGTGGGTGCCTGCTGGATATTGAAGTTCCTCACCGGCCCCAAGACCATCCTCAAGCTGCGGAAAGAAAACCTCAAAGTGGAGCGGAACATCATCCTGCCGGTGCTGGGGCTGGGCATCTCCACCTTTGTGATGCTCTCCACCGAGAGCCTGCTCTCCATCAGCTTCAGCTCCAGTCTGGCCCGCTACGGCGGTGATGTGGCGGTGGGTGCCATGACGGTGATCACCAGCGCCTCCCAGCTCTGCACCCTGCCCATTCAGGGCATCTGTCAGGGCGGCCAGCCGGTCATGAGCTTCAACTTCGGCGCAGGCAAAAAGCCCCGCGTCAAGGAGGCGTTCCGCTTCCAGCTCACCCTCTGCTTCGGCTATACCACCCTGTTCTGGCTGCTCATGATGCTGGCCCCCGGCGTGGTGGCGGGCATCTTTACCTCGGACGCTGTCCTCATCGAATACACCACATGGGCTATGCGCATCTACATGGCGGGCATCCTCGCCATGGGCGTTCAGATCGCCTGCCAGCAGAGCTTTATGGCGCTGGGTCAGGCCAAAGTCAGCCTCCTGCTGGCCTGTCTGCGGAAGATCATCCTGCTGATCCCACTGATTTTTATCCTGCCCTGCTTCACGGCAGATAAGTGCTTCGGCGTCTTTCTCGCCGAGCCGGTCAGTGATATTCTGGCAGCGACCATTACGGCCATCACCTTCTTTTCCCGCTTCGACAAGATACTGGACAAGGGCGCCGGAAAGGTATAATTTCACAGGAAATAAAGCCATCCTGCGGGCATTGCCTGCGGGATGGATACAACGAAATCCGGACGATGAACAGATGAAATTTCAGAATGACTGTATGCATCAAAAATACATCAGCAAAGAATTTTGGATGTAAGAGCTAAGAATCGAAAGGAAGGCTTGCAGAAGGCTTCAAAAACTAATCAAACGGGTCACTTTGTACAAACATTGCCTGAAAAATTTGTGCTTGAATCTAATTGCGGGATGAGAAAATATGCGCTATCATAATATTCAAAGGCGACCCGTATGCGGAAGGAATGGCGCTGTGAGCAAAGCACGGCGCTGCCATAATACGGATAAACGCAACGTGAATCGGAGGTAACAAGAAATGAAAAAGATCTCTCGTCGTGACTTCCTCGCAGCTTCTGCTGCTGTGGGTGCAGCTGGCGTCCTGACCGCCTGCGGCGGTTCTTCCAGCAGCACTGCCACCTCTACCGCAGCTTCCACTGCTGCCAGCACCGCTGCCGGCGGCAAGTCCACCGACTACCCCACCAAGGGTATTTCCGTCATCTGCCCCTGGTCTGCAGGCGGCGGCACGGACTCCTGCCTGCGCGCATTCTGCGAGGCTATGGGCAAGAACCTGGGCGTCACCCTGACTGTCGATAACCAGACTGGCGGCGGCGGCATCCTGGGCCATCAGGCGATCGCAGACGCCAACACCGACGGCTACACCATCGGTATGATCACCTTCGAGCTGGCTACCTACAAGAAGCTGGGCACCAGTGAACTGACCTGGGAGAATTACGCTCCCCTGTGCCGCGTCAACACCGACGCAGCTGCCATCACCGTCGGCGCAAAGTGGGCTGCTGACAACGGCATCACCGACCTGCCCGGTTTCATTGATTACTGCAAGGCTCACCCCGGTGAGGTGCAGATGGGCGGTTCTTCCAACGCTTCTGTCTGGCACATCGCTGGCGGCTACCTGATGAGCGCTACCGGCATCGACATCCAGATGATCACCTATCAGGAAGGCGCTGCTACCGCTGTCCAGAACGCAGCCGGCGGCTTCATTCAGGGCGTTACCGTCTCTCTGGCCGAAGCTCGCAGCTTCATCGAGTCCGGCGACCTGATCTGCCTGGGCGTCATGGACGAAGAGCGCAACCCCGTCTTCCCCGATGTTCCTACCTGTAAGGAGCAGGGCTACGACATCACCTACTACACCCAGCGCGGTATGGCCGCTCCTCTGGGCGTTGATGATGCCATCATGACCCGTCTGGAAGAGGCCTGCGCCGCTGCCATCGAGGACCCGGACTTCGTGACCTTCATGAACAACAACGGTCAGGCGATCTCCTATCTGGATGCACAGGGCTATGCTGACTACCTGAAGCAGGCTGCTGTCGATGTCGCAGCTGCTATGGACGCTGTCGGCCTCTGATTTGTCTCTCTGAGTATTTGCTGGGGCAGGCAGTTCATGCCTGCCCTTTTTTATGAGAAGATATAGAGAGGAGGAACCCCTTTTGAACAAAGACAAAATGAAAACGATGGCCTTCTCCAATCTGGTAGGCTCCATCATTTTCCTCGCCATCGGCATCTGGGCGTGGTTCCAGACCGATAATTTCCCTGAGGTGGCCAACACCTATGTGCAGGCTTCCACCTTCCCCCGCGTCATGATCGTGGGTATGCTCATCTTCTCGGTGGTCCTGCTCATCCAGTCCATCTTCAAGCTGATGGGTACCATGAAGCCCACCGACCCCGTTGCTGTCGAAGTCGGCACCCTGAATCCCCTCAAGGATAAGGGCGTGGCCGCTGCTTACCTCGTCATGCTCCTCTGTGTGCTGTTCGCTGCTCTGTTCAAGAGCTGCGGCTACATCCTGTGCGCTGTGGTGCTCTCGATGATCATCATGTTCCTCATCGGCAAGCGCAACTGGGTGCAGATGATCCTTGTGAGCGTTCTGGTGCCGCTGCTGATGTGGCTGGTGTTCTACAAGGTGCTTACCGTCAATATTCCGCTGGGTCCGCTGAACTTCCTGCGCACCCTCGTGGACATGATATAAGGAGGGAGCACAGTTATGGATTTTAGTCTGCTTCTTTCCAGCTATGCGACTGTCTGGTCCAACCCCGAGGTCCTTCTGATGACCTTCATCGGCGCACTGGGCGGCGTTCTGCTGGGCGCTATCCCGGGCATGACCGCCACCATGGGCGTGGCGCTGCTCATCCCCTTCTCCTTCGGCATGGATCTCATCCCGTCCATCGGCCTGCTGCTGGGCATCTACTGCGGCGGTATGTACGGCGGTTCCATTTCCGCTATCCTCATCCACGCCCCCGGCACGCCCGCCGCAGCCGCCACCCTGCTGGACGGCTACCCCATGTGCAAGAAGGGTCAGGCCGGCAAGGCTCTGTCCGTCGCTATGTTCGCCTCCTTCTGCGGCGGCGTCATCGGCGCACTGGTCATGACCTTCCTGTCTCCGCTGGTCGCTGACATGGCCATGAACTTCGGCCCCGGCGAGATGTTCATGCTGGCCGTCTTCGGTCTGTCGGTCATCGTCGCAATTTCCGGCAAGTCTGTGGCCAAGGGCCTCATCAGCGCCTTCTTCGGTATGCTGCTCTGCACCGTCGGCCTCGACCCCACCAACGGCATCCCCCGCTTCATCACCACCAAGCAGACCGGCCTGCTGGATGGCTTCCAGTTCATCCCCACTCTGATCGGTCTGTTCGCTGTCTCTGAAGTCATCGCCGGCGTTGAGCGCATCATCCGCGGCGAAGAGCATGAGCAGAAGTCCAACGAGAAAATCACCAACGTCCTGCCCGATTGGAAGACCATCAAGAAGATCTGGCCCAACATCCTCTCCGGCGGCCTCATCGGCACCTTCATCGGCGCCATCCCCGGCGCAGGCGGTGACATCGCGGTCTTCGTCTCCTACGGCGCCAGCAAGTCTGCCAGCAAGCACCCCGAGCTGTACGGCACCGGCATCCCCAACGGCGTTGCTGCTACCGAGTCCGCCAACAACGGCTGCTCCGGCGGCGCGATGATCCCCCTGCTGTCTCTGGGCGTCCCCGGTGACTCCGTCACCGCCATCCTGCTGGGTGCCTTCATCATGAAGGGCATCACCCCCGGCCCCATGATGTACGTCACCGAGCTGCCCACCGTCTACCGCGTCTTTGCGGCTTTGATGCTGGCAAACCTCTGCATGCTGGTCGTCGGCTGCCTGGGCGTCCGCTTCTTTGCAAAGATCGTCTCCGTCGAGAAGAAGATGCTCTACCCCATCATCCTCGTCATCTCCCTGCTGGGTGCTTTCTCCATCAACAAGAATGCCTTTGACGTGGGCGTCTGTGTCGCCTTCGGCATCATCGGCTGGCTGATGAACAAGTATGAGTTCCCGCTTTCTCCCATCCTGCTGGCCCTCATTCTGGGACCCATGTGCGAGAAGAACTTCGTGCGCTACATGAACATCCAGCGCGGCAACTTCTTCGCCATCACCACTTCTCCCATCGCAATGGTCTTTGCAACGGTCGCTATTCTGGTCATCGTCTACTCTGTCTACAACCAGAGCAAGATCAACAAGCGTGCTGCTGCAAACGCCGCGAAGGAGAACGCATAACCCCAACATCCAGACAAGCTCTGTCTTTTACATTCCCATGAAGCTGCGGCTGTCCCGTTCCGTCGGGGCGGCCGCGCTTCGCTTTTATAGGATAAGGAGAAAGCCCCCGGCAGGCATTGCCGGGGGCTTTCGTCGTGCTATTTTATTCTTCCGATTTGGGAGCTTCGGGGTGGCGGCACTTGGCCAGCATATCCAGCTCCGGCATCAGCTCGGTGCTGATGACCGAGAGCATCTGCTCCATCTTGTCGCAGTCCTCAGCCGGGAAGCGCTTGCGCACACGCTCGATGACCGTGTGCAGGTAAGAATAGCTGATGCTGTAGTAATCGATGTATTTCTGGGTGGGGCGCAGGAAATATTCGCGGCGGTCGGTGGTGGACTGAATTTTTTCCACATAGCCCTTTTTGACGAGGCTGCCGATTTTATAGGCCGCGTTGGGGGTGGAGATGCCCATCATGCGGGAAAACTCTGCAATGGTGGGCTCCCCCATCGCCATGATGCCCTCCATGCAGAAGGACTCCACCGTGGTCAGCGTGGCTTCGCGGGTGGCAAAGCGCTGAAATACATTCTGATAAAAATGCAGCTTGAATTTTGTATAGACGTCCTGAAAGACTTCTTCCAGCATGGGGCTTTCCTCCAGTGAGCAAATAGCTCAAAAAATTTACTCTTTTGATAAGTATACCATGATTTGCGCCGGAGGGGAAGACAAAAATCTACGATTCCGTTAAGATTTTGTGACCTCTTCCTTCCCAGTATGGCCCATCCGCGCCCTGACGATGCTGAGCACGACGAGTTCGATGGCGATGGCACAGGCCAGCAGCACGAAGGAGGTCAGGGTGTTGGCGGCATCGCCGAGGACAGCCTGTGCTGCGCCGCAGAGCAGATAGCAGCCCGCCGAGATGGCGGCGGCGGTCATGGCGTAGGGCAGCTGGGTGGAGACATGGTTCACGTGGCTGCAATGCGCGCCGGCAGAGGCCATGATGGTGGTGTCGGAGATGGGCGAGCAGTGGTCGCCGCAGACCGCGCCGGACAGGCAGGCGGCGATGGAGACCACCAGCATCTCACCCTCCGGGAAGGCATGGCAGACGATGGGGACCAGAATCGAGAAGGTACCCCAGGACGTGCCGGTGGCAAAGGCGAGGAAGACCGCCACCACAAAGATGATGATGGGCAGCAGGTACTGCAGAGCCGCCGCAGAGCCGCTGAGCAGGCTTGCGACGTAGTACTTTGCGCCCAGCAGGCCGGTCATGCCGGAAAGGGTCCACGCCAGCGTCAGGATGAGCATGGGGCTGACCATGGCCTTGAAGCCCTCGGGGATGCAGGCGGCGAAGTCCTGAAAGGTCATGACGCCCCGCACCCGGTAAAACACGAAGGTGAACATCAGGGCAATGGCGCTGCCCAGCACGAGGCCCATGGAGGCGCTGCAGTTGGCAAAAGCGGTGACGAAGTCCACGCCCTCAAAGAAGCCGCCGGTGTACACCATGCCGAAGATGCAGGCCGCGATGAGCACCAGCACCGGCGCGATGAGGTCCACCACATGGCCGCGGGTGTCGCTGCCGTCGTCCACGTCGTCGCCGTAGGGGCGGTCGTCGGTGGTGAAGAGGTCGCCCAGCAGGGCGTTATCCTCGTGCTTTTTCATGGGGCCGTAGTCGAGGCCGCTGAAGATGAGGAAGAGGCTCATCACCATGGTGAGGATGGCGTAGTAGTTATAAGGGATGGTGCGCAGGAACATGGTAAAGCCGTTGATGCCCGAGCCTTCCGGCACAGAGGACGTGACGGCGGCGGCCCAGCTGGACACCGGCGCGATGATGCAGACGGGTGCTGCGGTGGCGTCGATGAGGTAGGCCAGCTTTGCGCGGGAGACCTTCTGCCGGTCAGTGACCGGGCGCATGACGGAGCCGACGGTCAGGCAGTTGAAGTAGTCGTCCACAAAGATGAGGATGCCCAGCAGCAGGGTGGCGAACTGCGCGCCCGCCCGGGTGTGGATGTGGGTGGAGGCCCAGCGGCCAAAGGCGGCGCTGCCGCCGGCCTTGTTCATCAGGGCCACCAGAATGCCCAGCATCACCAGAAAGACGAGGATGCCCACGTTGCTGGAATCGGACAGCTTGGACACCATGCCGCCGTCTTCGTTGAAGAAGAGGGTGGTCAGCGCCAGCTCAAGATTGCCGTTGGCGTAGAGCAGTGCGCCGGTGGCGATGCCCACCAGCAGTGAGGTGTAGACCTCTTTGGTGTTCAGGGCCAGCACGATGGCCACCACAGGGGGCAGCAGGGACAGCGCCGAGCTGTACACGGCGCAGGTGTAGGTGGAAGGGTCGTCGATCTTGCCGGGCGTTGCGGCGGTACACCACAGCAGCAGGGCAAATACCAACAGAGCACCCACCCACGAGAGATTGGTTTTTTTCATGATAAACTCCTCAGGTGATTTTTTTGCAGCCTGCCGGGCAGACTAACCCTTTAGAAGCCGTTTTCATAAGCATTGCACACCGCCCGAACGGCCTTTTTGCCCGCATACTGCGTTGCTTTCCCTTGCAATCCGCTCAGGATTGCTGCGGAAAATCGCCTTGTCTGCGAACAAAAATTCTCGTCGTTCGATGCACTCTGCTTACAAAAACAGCTTCTAACGTGATGGGACACGGAAGGGGGTGTTGGCTGCGCCGGACTATAAAGCGATGTATTTAGAGCTGTTCCGTGCCAGCGAACAGGCGGCACGGCTTTTGCAGGAAGCTCAGGCCCGGGCCGAGCAGCAGCTGCTGGCTGCCGACCCGCCGCCCATCGAGCTTGCCGAGAAAAAAGAGTCTTAGTCCTTCTTGCTCTCGGCCTTGGCGGCAAACTTTGCGTCGTTGACCACAAAGCGCTCGTGGACGCCGCCGCCCACAGGGCCTTTCTCGTCGTACAGGGAGACTTTGAACACCAGCTTGCGGCCTTCCACAGCGGTCAGCTCGCTCTCGCAGGTGACGGTCATGCCCACGGGGGTGGGTGCGGTGTGCTCCAGCTCCAGCTTGGTGCCCACAGAGCCGCAGCCCTCATCCAGAGCGTCGGCGACGCTCATCCAGCAGGTCTTTTCGGCCAGCGCCACCAGTGCGGGAGTGGCGAAGACGTTCAGCGTGCCGCTGCCCATGGTCTTGGCGGTGTTCTCGGGGGTCACGGCGACGCTCTGCTTGCCGCGGATTCCAGTTTCTAACATATAAAAATTCCCTCTTTCTTAATTTGTCGTGCTGCCGCGGTTTGCGGCAGATAATTTCGCATTTGTAAGGATACCACAAAACTCACACTATTGCACCTGTTTTCTGGATTTTCCTTCAAAACTCTTTCCGTCTGAGGCCAAACGCGGTATCATAAGCTGGACAGGGAGGGAAAGAAGATGAACGATTTCTGGAAATCCTACGACATCACCCACGCCGAATACGGGGCCGATTACCGATGCTACCCGTTGTATGGCACGGTTCACCTCATGGAACTGGCCATTTCGCTTGCCTTTATCGTGGGGGCGGCCCTGTGGTATCGCCGCAGTTCTGCCCGCACCCGGCGGCGCATTTTAGTCGGAGTCACCGCTTTGCTCCTGCTGGACGAAGCTGCCCTTCTGCTGGGGATGGCCCTGACCGGCCAGTGGAATTGGAGCTATCTGCCCCTGCACCTGTGCAATATCAACGTCTTCGTCTGTCTGTACAACACGATCACGGACAGAAACTGGTGCAAAGAGGAGCTGTATGCCCTCTGTATCCCGGGTGCAATGCTGGCCCTGCTCTGCCCCAGCTGGCTGGATGTCCCCTCTTGGTGGACGCTCATCAATCTGCACTCCGTCAGTATCCATGCCCTGCTGGTACTCTATCCAGTCCTGCTGGTGGCGGGCGGCTACCGTCCCAGTCCCCGGCGGGTGCCGCAGGTGCTGGCGTTCCTGTTCGGCTCTGCCCTGCCCATCTACTTTCTGAATCAGTCCCTTAACACCAACTTCTATTTCCTCAATAATCCCTACGGGAACATCATCACCAGCACCTTCACGGCCCTGCTGGGCGAAAAATATTATATCCTGGGCTTCCTGCCTGCCATCGCGCTGGCGCTGTTCCTCATGTATCTGCCGTGGGCGGCGGACGATAAAAAGAAGAAGCGGGCATGAATGCAGTGCTTTAGAAAAAGGCAGTTCGGTCAGGACTGCCTTTTTCTTTTGCCCTAAATTGCATCCTTCCTGCAAAATAAATCTGCAAATTTCTTGCGTTTTGCGGTCTGTTTTATCAATTTTAAGAGAATGCGGTTTTTTTGCGCAAATCCCCTTGACAGGAGTCATACAGCGTGTTATCATGAACACATGAACAGATGTTCATATATTGAAGCGAAAGGATGACAACGATGGCTGAGAATGCTCTTGCCCCAGAACAGAAGCTGCCCAAGGCCCCGCCGGAGCTGCCGGACGATGAGGTGCTCTACGAGCTGGCCGATTTGTTCCGGGTGTTCGGCGATTCCACCCGCATCAAGATCCTCTACGCCCTCCACGACGATGAGCTGTGCGTGCAGGACATTGCAAATGCCGTTCAGCTCAGCCAGTCGGCGGTGAGCCATCAGCTGCGGGTGCTCAAGGACTCAAAGCTCGTCCGCTTCCGCCGCGACGGCAAGACCGTTTACTATGCACTGGACGATGACCATGTGCGCAGCATCCTCTCCATGGGCATGGACCACATCGAAGAGTGATGCCCCGAAAACGCTGCAAGCTCTGCCGCACCCTGCGGCGGAGCGGGGAGATAGAAAGAAAGGCTGGTACTTATTATGAAAAAGAGCTACAAGATCGAAGTTGACTGCGCAAACTGCGCCCAGAAGATGGAGGATGCCGCCAACACGGTCGCCGGCGTCGCAAAGGCTACCGTCAGCTTCATGACCCAGAAGATGAACGTCGAGTTCGATGAGGGCGCGGACGTCAAGGCTACCATGCAGAACGTCCTCTCCGCCTGCAAGAAGGTCGAGGACGACTGCGAGATCTTTGGCATCTGAGTTTCGACTTATACTGCCGGGATGCGCGTGGAAAATGTGGAAAAATAAATCAGTTTTCAACAATTTCCACGGCGTTTTCAACATTCTGGATGCAAAAATAGAAAAATGAACGCGCATTTGCGGCTTTTTGCGGGAAAACCTCGTGGAAAAGCCGGGGGAAAGCGTGGAAAATAAGCCCCTTGTGGGGAAAACCTGTTGAATCTGAGAAAACTGCCCCAAAAGGAGGCTGGTACCCGTGACGAAAAAACAAAAGAAAATGCTGTACCGCATCATCGCTGCTCTGGCGCTGGTGCTGGTGCTCAAGCTGCTGCCGCCTCTGCCCACGTCGGTGGAGCTGCTGCTCTACTGCATCCCCTACCTCGTGGTGGGCTGGGATGTGCTCCGCAAGGCCCTGCTGGGCATCAAGAACCGTCAGCCCTTTGATGAATGCTTCCTGATGGCCGTCGCCACCGTGGGTGCCTTTGCGCTGGGCGATTACGTCGAGGGCTGTGCCGTTATCATCTTCTACCAGATCGGCGAGCTGTTCCAGGGCGTTGCCGTCGGCAAGAGCCGCCGGAGCATCTCGGCCCTGATGGACATCCGGCCCGACTACGCCAACATCGAGGGCGAGGACGGAAAGCTGGAGCAGGTGGACCCCGATGAGGTCGAGATCGGAACCATCATCGTGGTCCAGCCCGGCGAGCGTGTGCCGATCGACGGCGTCATCGTCGAGGGCGCTTCCACCCTCAACACCGCCGCCCTCACCGGCGAGAGCCTGCCCCGGGATGTCCGGTCCGGCGATGAGGTCATCAGCGGCTGTGTCAACATGAGCGGCCTGCTCAAGGTCAGGACCACCAAGGAGTTCGGCGAATCCACCGTCTCTAAAATTCTCGACCTCGTGGAAAATTCCAGCATGAAGAAGGCCCGCGCCGAGAACTTTATCACCCGCTTTGCCCGGGTGTATACCCCGGCGGTCTGCTACGGCGCGCTGGCGCTGGCCTTCATTCCCCCCATCGTTCTGCTGCTGATGGGCCAGCCCGCCCGCTTCGGCGATTGGGTCTACCGCGCCCTTACCTTCCTCGTCATCAGCTGCCCCTGCGCACTGGTCATCTCTATCCCGCTGAGCTTCTTCGGCGGCATCGGCGGCGCCTCTGCCTGCGGCATCCTCGTCAAGGGCTCGACCTATCTGGAAGAGCTGGCCGATACCCGCGTCGTCGTCTTCGATAAGACCGGCACCCTGACCCAGGGCAGCTTCAAGGTCGTCAAGGTCTGCCCCGTGGAGGGCGGTACCGAAGACAGCCTTGTGGAAGCCGCTGCGCTGGCCGAGAGCTGGTCGAAGCACCCCATCTCCCTGAGCATCAAGGCTGCTTACGGCAAGGACATCGACGCTGCCCGCGTCACCGATGTGGAGGAGCTGGGCGGACACGGCGTCACCGCCAGGGTGGACGGCAAGCCGGTCGCTGCCGGTAATGCCCGCCTGATGGCAAAGCTGGGCCTCACCGTCCCCGATGTCCCCCAGACCGGCACCATCGTCCATGTGGCCATCGACGGCAAGTATGCAGGCTATCTGCTCATCTCCGACGTGGTGAAGCCCCACAGCGCACAGGCCATCAAGGGCCTCAAGCAGGCCGGCGTCCGCAAGACCGTCATGCTCACCGGCGACGCAGAGCCGGTGGCAAAGGCTGTCTCGGCAGAGCTGGGCATCGACGAGTACCACGCCGGCCTGCTGCCCGGCGATAAGGTGGACCAGATCGAGAAGCTCCTGGCCGCCAAGAACCCCAAAGAGGGCGAGAAGGCCGGGATTGGCCGCCGAAAGCCCGAGCGCCGTGCCCCAGCGGGCGGACAGCTTGGGCCAGCCGTAGTCGCGGTCCTCCGGCTCCAGCAGGTAGCTGGCAAGCCCGAGATCGAACCATTTTTCCGGCGGGATGCGTCCCCAGTCCGCGTGCGTGTGCAGCAGCGCCTTGACGTCCGGCGCGATCACGAACTTCGCCTTGAGCAGGCGGTCCACGAGCTTGGGCGTCAGGCCGGTATAGACGATTTCCTTATCCCCGACGGCGATGGCCAGTTCGCCGTGCCCGCCGAGCACCGCCACGGGGTTGCCTTCCAGCGCGTCGAAGAAGGGATCGGAGGCGTCGCGGAGGCGCTGGCGCGGTTCGGCCTTGGGCGTGTCGAGCAGGGAAAGCTGGCGCATGGAGCCGCTTTTTCCGGAATCCACCGTTTCCGAAGCGTCGTGCTCCACGGCCACGCGTCCGTCGCGGATGAGCGTGGCGAGTTCGCGCTCAAGAGAGCTGAGCTCGAATTCGCGGAGCAGGGTGGCGGCCTCCTGCCGGTTCACCGGGCGCACGCGCATGGCGTCGAGCGTGAGTGAGGCGCAACGGCTGGTGTCCAGCGTGGTGAGCTGGCGGTACAGGAACATGGCTTCGAGCTGGCCGTCGAATTTTTTTTGCAGGGCGGGCTTCATGGAGGCGAAGCCGTCCCGGATGGCTTCCAGCGAGGCGTACTCGTGGAACAGCTTTTCCGCCGTCTTCGGCCCCACGCCGCGGACGCCGGGGATGTTGTCGCTGGAGTCGCCGATGATCGCCTGCACGTCCGGCCATTGCGTGGGCCTGAGGCCCGTTTCTTCCTCGAAGCTCTTGAGGGTGACGATTTTTTCGTCCCTGCTGGCAGGGTCCCACATCATGACGTTGTCATGCAGGCACTGCTTGAGGTCCTTGTCGGTAGCCACGAGGATCACCGGGCGTTCCTCGCGGTAGCGCTTGGCAAGCGAGGCGAGGCAGTCGTCCGCCTCGCAGCTGTCGGAGACTTCGAGGTGCAGGCCGAGCGCCTTGATGAGCCGATGGATGGGATCGATCTGCTTGATGAGGTCTTCCGGGGTGGCGCTGCGCTGCGCCTTGTAGAGCGGGAAAAGCTCGTGCCGGAAGTTGGGGCCGTGCCCGTCGAGCACGAAGGCGAAATGCTTGGGCTGTTCCTCGCGGAGGATGCGCATGAGGATGCGGGCCACGATGAACAGCGCGCTCGTCGGGAATCCGTCCGAACGCTGCATACTCTGGTTGGCGTAGAATCCCCGGTATACGAAGGCCGATCCGTCCATAAGATAGATCGGCTCCTGCTCAAATCGCTGCTTGATGCTCATAGTTTCTCCAAGAGGGCAACCGGGGATTTTCCCCGCACCGGCTAGACTGCTCCGGCGGGATGTCCGCATCCGGCTCCTCAGAACTGATCGCTCTCAAAATATTTTTCCGGACCCGATCCGCGCCTCCGGCCTTCACCTTCCGAAAAACCGGAAAGAGGGATTCGATAAGGCCAAAAGCCTTTGGGGAGAGGGGGAGGGTT
>OGHF01001548.1_pt1 | contig 13418 bp, 7 predicted proteins | sample 1571481 | NCBI WGS metagenome assembly OGHF01 (sample SAMEA2581952, study PRJEB24529) | metagenome | biome: Human gut stool | place: China | collected 2011
AAAAAGTTGGTCCATCGTATCTCAAAAACATCCGGACTGGACGTTACGCATCTATGGTGAAGGCATACTGCATGACAAATTGCAACAGCAAATAAATCAGGAGGGCATCGACCGGACTTGCCTTCTAGAGCCTACCACCCCCAACATAGCTGATAAATATTGCGAAAGTTCAATCTTTGTACTCTCCTCCCGGTTCGAAGGATTCGGAATGGTCATAACTGAAGCGATGTCGTGCGGAGTCCCACCCGTGGCGTTCGCATGCCCCTGCGGGCCCCGTGACATCATAGAACACGGACTGAACGGACTCTTGGCACAACCGGAAGACATAAACGATTTAGCCACGCAAATAAACGACCTGATAGAGCATGAAGACAAACGAAAAGAAATGGGACGAAATGCCCGTATACGTTCAGAACGCTTCCGAATGGAAACTATCGCGCAGGAATGGAAAACATTATTTGAAACATTAAAAGTAACAAAAGAGTAAATGATGAAGTGGTATACAAAATATTTGCAAATATACGAAAAACCTTTTGCTGAAGCACCGCAAAATGTCATTGACGAAGTTCGTGAGAATTTGAGAAAGCTACAGTCGGATTCTCCGGTTGTTACAGTCTCCGTCATAGGATATAACGAAGAGAAACGTCTATTGGCAAGCCTGTGGTCCTTGAGTGAGATGAAGTGCAAATATCCGGTGGAGATTATCGGGACAGACAATGATTCTAAGGACCGGACGGCAGAAATCTATGAAGCGACAGGGGTACCATATGCGATAGAATATCAACACAGCTGCGGACACGCCCGGCTTTGCGGATTAAATCGTGCGCGGGGAAAATATCACATTAATATTGATTCCGATACTTTGTATCCTCCGCACTATGTCGAGACAATGGTTAACGCATTAGAGCGTCCCGGAGTTGTGGCGGTAAGTTCACTATGGAGCTATATACCCGACAAAGAACACTCCCGGACCGGATTAAAAGTATATGAGTTTCTCAGGGATATTCATCTATGGATACAATCAATCAAACGCCCGGAATTAAGTGTAAGAGGACTGGTATTCGCATACCGCACGGATTACGCCCGCCAAACAGGGATACGCACAGACATCAAACGGGGTGAAGACGGATCGTTGGCTTTACGGCTCAAAGAGTATGGAAAAATATACTTTATACGTAAAAAGAAGGCACGTGCGGTCACAGGATATGGCACCATAAGTGCTGACGGATCATTAGCCGGCAGTTTCAAAGTACGGGCGATCAATGCCCTCAGAAACATAGGAGGAATATTCACCTCCCGAAAAGAATATAAAGATGAAGACGACAACCTGATTCAACCTAAATAAAATTAAAATAAAAAATACTATGATCACCGTACAAATTCTTTTCTGGCTTGCCCTCTTCCTCGTATTCTATACCCACTTGGGATACGGAATACTGCTTTACACACTGGTCAAGCTCAAAGAACTCACTGTGAAACCCGTCAAGCGGCAACTCCCGCCCGACAAGCTGCTGCCGGACGTGACACTTTTTATCACAGCCTTTAACGAAGAAGACGTTGTGGACGAAAAAATGCACAACTGCCTGAAACTGGACTATCCCAAGGACAAATTGCACATTGTGTGGACCACCGACGGAAGCAACGACTCTACCAACGAACGGCTGAAGGCATGGCCGCAAGCCACCGTCCACTTCCAACCCCTGCGGCAAGGAAAAACCGCTGCCATGACACGGGGGATGACACTGGTGGACACGCCACTTGTGGTATTCACCGATGCCAACACAATGCTGAACCGGGAAGCGATACGCGAAATCGTGTTGGCTTTTGAGGATCCGGAGGTGGGATGCGTTGCCGGAGAAAAACGCATCGCCGTGCAAGAAAAGGATGGAGCCGCAGCCGGTGGTGAGGGCATATACTGGAAATATGAATCGGCACTAAAGGCACTGGACGCACGTCTTTATTCGGCTGTGGGAGCCGCAGGCGAGCTGTTTGCCATACGCCGGGAGCTGTTCACGGTAATGGAACCGGACACACTGCTGGATGACTTCATCCTGTCGCTGCGCATCGCCATGCAGGGATACAAGATAGCCTATTGCACCCGGGCATATGCCATCGAAAGCGGATCGGCAGACATGGGCGAAGAGCAGAAAAGAAAGGTGCGCATTGCCGCCGGCGGACTGCAATCTGTCTGGCGGCTGAGGGAACTGCTCAATCCCTTCCGTTACGGAGTGCTGAGTTTCCAGTATATATCACACAGGGTGCTGCGGTGGTCGGTGGCCCCGGTGCTGCTGTTCGCCTTGCTCCCGCTCAACGTTGCCATACTGCTGATGGGGGGCTCTCCTATCTGGTACGGCACCATTCTGGCACTTCAGGTATTGTTCTACATCTTAGCGATGGGAGGTTATTATCTGTCTGCCCGGCAAATAAAAAACAAGCTGTTATTCATCCCATATTATTTCCTGTTTATGAACATTAACGTGATGAAAGGTGTTAACTACCTTCGTAAAATGAAAGGAACAGGAGCATGGGAAAAAGCCCAAAGAACGAAAACAGAATCCTTAAACCAATAAACCGAACGAAGCATGGATAGAATACTGCATGATGTAAACAATGCCCATAAGATACTGCAACTGACAGCTGACACACTGATCTTGGTGGACAAAAACGGCACGTGTCTGGACATCGACCCGCACAGCGATTTGTGGTTCCTGCAAGAAGACAGGCTCTTGGGAAAAAATCTGTTCAATCTGCTTCCCGACCATACCTTCCAGAAACTGCTGCCGGACTTCCGCCGGGTGACCCAACAGGGGATAACGGTGAACCGCAACTACAGGCTGCCGTTGGAAGGGGACGAAACGTACTACTTCAAATGCATCATGCAGCCGTATGACGGCGACAAGGTGTTGTGCCAATATCGTGACATCACGGCACGGAGCAACGTAAAGCTGCAACTGGAACGTACGAATTACGAACTGAAAGAGATACAAAAAGCGGCACAGATAGGGCAATGGAAATATGCATCGCGCGAAAAGACATTCTATTATCGGGGATACAACGGAATAGTATGTACGGAAGAAGAGCGGAGCGTCAACTTTCAGGATTATTACGAGACCATTCTGAGCGAAGATCTGCCTGCCGTGAACACATGGATGGAGGCAAACCGCCGTAAACTGGTAAAGGAGTACATCGAATACCGCATTCTGTTGGAAGGACAGGTATACTATATGCGCCAGCAATGCTACCTGAGGGGTGAAGCAGAAGACGGTAACATCATTCTGGAAGGGTATATACAGAACATTACGGACATCCAGCGGAAGAGGAATGACATCAACACGCTGACGCATGCCATCAACAATGCCAAAGAAAGTATTTATGCGGCACGGAAAGACGGCACGCTGATATTTGCCAACAGACAGTTCAGGCTCAACCACCGGATCACGGAACAGGCGGACCTATCGCAAATACGGATTTTCGACATTGTAGGCGACATGGACAGTCCGAAGGATTGGGAAGAACGTTACCACAGCATACGGGAAGGACAGAATTTCAACTTCCTGGCCTACCACCCGCTGAAGGATGATAAAAGCACATTGGCGTTTGAGGGTACGATGTACAGCGTGACAACGGATGACGGAGAGGAAACCTTTTGGTCGTTTACACACGACATATCGGAACGTATACGGTACGAATCGCAGATAAAACGGCTCAACCGCATCATGGATACCACGATGGAAAACCTCCCGGCGGGGATCGTTGTGAAGGATATAGAGAATGATTTCCGGTATATCTACCGAAACCGGGAATCGTATAACCGGGATATCAGCGCGGAAAATGCCATCGGTATGAACGATTTCGATTATTATCCGCTGGAAATGGCACAGCAGAAACGGAAAGAGGACATGGAAATTGCCAATACCGGAAAAGGGATGCACTGGATCATGGAAGGTAAAGACAAAAATGGCAATCTGCTGATTCTGGACAAACAAAAAATCATAGTAGAAAGTGAAGACTTCTCGCCCATCATTGTCAGCATCGAGTGGGACATTACTCAGCTGGAACTGATGCGCCGCGAACTGATGGAATCGAAAGAGAAAGCAGAGACGTCGGATAAACTGAAGTCGGCCTTTCTTGCCAATATGAGCCACGAAATACGGACACCGCTCAACGCCATCGTAGGATTCTCACGCATCATCTCGGAGAGCGAAAACCCGGAAGAGCGAAAAGAATATTATGAAATAGTGGATGCCAACAACGAACGGTTGCTGCAACTGATCAATGAAATACTGGATCTGTCGAAAATAGAATCGGGCATCGTGGAGTTCACTTACGGACCGGTAAAGCTGCACACGCTTTGCAAAGAGATTCATGATGCACATGTGTTCCGCTGCCCGCAAGGAGTGGAACTGAAATTTGACTCGCCGGACGAAGCTTTGAGCATTCACTCAGACAAGAACCGGATTTTCCAAGTATTCTCTAACCTGATAGGAAATGCATTTAAGTTCACGACACAAGGCAGCGTGAGCTACGGCTACAGGCAAGAAGCCGAAAAAGTGGTATTTTACGTAAAAGACACCGGACTGGGCATCGAACCGGAGAAGTTGGGACGGGTGTTTCAGCGCTTTGCCAAGCTCAATAACTTCGCTCAGGGCACGGGGTTGGGATTGTCGATATGCAAGACTATCATCGAACGTCTGGGAGGAGAAATATCCGTTTCTTCGGAAGTGGGGACAGGTACTACATTTACCTTCTGGCTGCCTCTGGAAAGCGTAATGCAAGATGTGAAGGCCGATAAGGAAGAACGTTGGGACGGAGAAACTGACAACCGGCAATATCCGGAAGCCGACGACCGGACAAAAGAGCCGGCGGGAAGCAAGGAGGAACGTAAATCCATGGAAGTAACGGAGGCGGAAACCGATAAGGCTACCATCCTGATAGCAGAAGATACCGACAGCAATTATGACTTGCTAAATGCGATTCTGGGCAGGAAATACCACCTGATACGTGCCAGAGATGGCATGGAAGCTGTAACCATGTACGATGAAGCGGAACCGGACCTGATATTAATGGATATAAAAATGCCCAATCTGGATGGGCTGGAAGCTACCAGGATCATCCGGCAATTGTCCGCAGATGTACCTATCATCGCACAGAGTGCTTATGCTTATGAATATGACCGGAAAGCTGCCGAAGAGGCAGGATGCAACGATTTCATCTCGAAACCGATTGCTCAGGAAAAGCTGAAGGAGATGATAAAGAAATGGTTGAGATAAAGAACCTCACCATAAGTTCACCACAGAGGACACAGAGGACACGGAGTTTTTATTTTCCAGGTTTATAGAAAGATCTTAAATTCTTCCTCTGTGAACTCTGTGTCCTCTGTGGTGAACTTATGGTGGACTAAAATGCAGAATTCAAAACAATGGGAAAGAAAGCCGTATCCAAATTATTTTATTATACCTCTGTCGCACTGACTTTTGCTTTGGCAGGTGTCACCATCACCGGAGCATTTGCCGGGCATGTTCCCCCGGAAAGTTCTACTTTAATACCTTTCATCGGGCTCTTGCTGTCGGGGCTCTTGCTGATCAACCTCGCTGCGGCCATCTATTGGGGCATACGCCGCCGGTTCTGGATAGTCATTCCGCTGATAGCCATAGCTGCCAACTGGCAATATCTGGGACGGATATTCCAACCACCCTTTCCGGCGGAAAAAGGAGGTGGAAAAACTTTGAAAATAGCGACGTATAACGTAGACAGTTTCGGTAACGAGCAATCGGGGTACTCGTGCAAAGAAATCGCGAAATACATGGAAGAGCATCAAGTGGACATCGTCTGTCTTCAAGAGTTTGCCGCTAACCGATATTTCACCGCAGACAGCATACGAAACACTTTTGCAAACTGGCAATACGTCATTATCCCGCAAGCTCCGGACAGCATCTCCATCCTGCAGATAGCTTTATTCAGCAAATATCCGGTGAAGGACAGCAAACTGATCACTTATCCGGACTCAAGGAATTGCAGTATGTGGTGCGACCTGGACGTAGACGGACAAACGGTTCGTGTTTTCAATAACCACCTGCAAACAACGGAGGTCAGCCAAAATAAGCGCAGGCTGGAAAGGGAACTGGCTAAAAACGAACTGACAGGCAGAGAGGAAGCAGTGGCCAGGCAATTGTTGGAGGGACTCAACGAAAACTTCAGGAAACGTGCGGCACAGGCAAAGACTTTGGAACAATTAATCCGCACCACCCCCTACCCTATACTGGTTTGCGGTGACTTTAACTCTCTCCCATCGTCCTACACATACAGTACCGTGAAAGGTGACAATCTTCAAGACGGATTCCAGACTTGCGGACATGGGTACATGTATACGTTCCGGTACTTTAAACGCCTGCTGAGAATCGACTATATTTTCCATTCCAAAGAGTTTAAAGGGGTAGACTACTATTCGCCTGACCTCGATTTGTGCAGTGATCATAATCCGGTAGTGATGGAGGTGAAGATGTAAACGGGAGTGTATCAAAACGCCTTTTCACCACAGATCACACAGATTATCACAGATACCATAGATTAAAAACGTTAATAATCAACGAATTAAACTCGTTCTATGTTACTCTGCGTCCTCTGTGGTGAGTTTCACCCCCATAACTCTCTCGTTATAATATAAAAGAAGGCCATCCTGATTACTCAGAGCGGCCTTTCTTATTATAAATGAATTAGTTTTCTTATTCTACTTTCTTCAAAGAGTCTACAACATATTCAAACTGTCCTTTACCTGTCACTTTATACTTAATGGTATATTGTGCATCAGAACCATCGTAGATACCAAAATTAATCGTATAAATAACATCAACACCTTCCACAACATCTGCATCACCATAAAGTGACTGGAGTGCTGGCAAAAATGCTTCTGGTAAACGTTCAAACATAAGCTTTTTCAAATCATCATCAGACATAGTACCATAGGCAGCTGGGTTTTGTACTTTCCATTTATCTGGGCGGAAGTCGAAATTATTCTGATAAGCAGAACTACCATAATAATATTCATTATTTCCATATGAAGTTACATATTCAGAATAGTGCTCTTTCACCCAATCCACAATAGTCTGATAGAATGTAGAGGTTTCTGCATCACCTTTAGCCTTCAGCGTAATTACTGTGCTCGGGTCAAAGTTCCACTTACCGTCAGACAATACAAACTGCTCTGTTTTATCAACAATACGTGTATTCAATGACCACCTTGCAGTTTCAGCAGAATAAGTATATTCATCACTGTAGATCTTCAATTCGGTACCATTATAATATCTGTAGATCACTACACGTGCATCGCCATCAACAGGATATGCTACCATCTTAGACAAATAAGCAGGCAAATAGTTAACAGCCGGAACTTCTGAAGTAAAGTAACGTTTGCTCTGCCCCATATCTCCATAATCAGCGTATGTCGGAACATATACGTCACCACTCTTATCTTTCCAGCTCTTACCATCGTACACTTTCACTGCGTAAGCAGGAGTAGAAAGACTGTTAGCCGGGATAGAAGTACCTACCATGATGTTATCAATCTGATAAGTAGTAGTCTTTTTATTAGCACCATCACCTACATACTTAAAGGCTACATAAACCTTCTTGCCCGCATAAGCTGATAAAGATACCTTACCGGCAGATGCAAATGTTCCATAACCGCTTGTCGGCTTGGTAGGGATGTTGAAATCCGAAGTTACGTCAGTCCAGTGAGCAGCTTTAACATCTTTACCATCAAAATCTTCTGAGATAAGCACTGACAGACAGTTGGCATTGTAATAACCCACAGTTACATCAAAACCAAGATAATCACCGGCAACAACAGAAACAGCAGGGGTAACCATCCAAGCTATACATTCACCTTCCATCTTATTGGCCGAGTATTGCACATACTGATTATCATCATAAGAAGTCACTTTCCACTCGGTTCCACCAACAGAACTGAGAAACCAGCCTTTCAGCTCAGTTAAGTCTCCGGTAGGAAGTGCTTCAAAATCCTGCCACATTAACGGATTCTCCAACTGTCCTTCACCCGATTTATAATCTACGAAAACAGCAGTCCCCTTTTCGGCATCTTTGAAATTCTCGTTTAGCATCTTATACATCTGACCTTCTGTCTTTTCATTCAGATAAGGTGCAAAAGCATTTTCGCCATAAACTAACTTATAATCGGCGTCTGTCGGTTTCAGATATTTCACTGAAGCATATTCAGACAACAGGGCAGACATTGCCTCTTTATACTTATAGGTAATCTTTGCACTTGAACCTTTGTCGGCAGTATAATATTTGTCAAGCAAGAAAGCAGGAATATAGGTAGCTCCTGTAATCTTCTCTGTAAGATACATGTTAGTCTTAACATTTGCGAGGTCTTTAGCCAAATCCTTTCCCGCAATCTCTTCATTAGTAGAATTCGTGCTGATAGTTGCATAATCAGCATCAGTCAGCGTATATTCAATCTTCATCAAATTCGTCGGTTGGGTTATCTCATCCAATCCTTCGAAGTTGTCATCGTTATATTTACAGCCGGACAGCAGAATCAACGATACCGCTACAGGCATTAATAGATTTCTATTCATAATTTAAACTTCCTGTTTTAGATTAGAAATTAACTTTTAATCTCAAGCTATAAGTACGGCCAAATCCGTAGAACACATTGTATGCAGTCTTCCAGTCGTGATTGCTACCATCTGTAGCGTCAGAAATATAAGTCTGGTCAAATAAGTTGTTCACATTACCTGACAGCACTGCATTCAGCTTACCAAAGTTGAATTTATAACTTGCGTTCAAGTCGAATGTGCTTGCTGTCGGAATACGCCAGGGAGTAGAAAAGTCTTTTTCACTGTTCATTACCAGGTCGTTTGAGTTTAATGACCAGTCGGCATAGTTACGTGCATATAAGTTCCAATCAATACCCAAACGAATGGCTTTGTCAATCTTGAAAGTAGCACCCAATGCAGCAGTAGTCTGCGCCGATCCTCCCACTTTCACATCTTTCAGGTTCAGTTTCATTGTACCCGGTTCCAACCCATTGGCTGCGGCATTAACAAGAACCGTCACATTTTCACCCTTATCATTCTTCATAGATGCACTGTTTACAAATTGACCTTCAACGGTAAAACTTCCTGATGCATTGCTATCCCAACGCCAGTTACCGATAGAGAACATACCGCTCAAATCCAACCATTGGAAAGGTCTTGCAACAAAATCAAGTTCAACACCCTGGTGTAAGGCGTTTACACCTTGCATATTAATGACCGATTTGGTAGAAACCAGCTTACTTGCATCGTAAGGCTCGCTAAGGCTGCCTTCATAATAATTGTCAATATCCTGCGAACGGGTAGTTGTCTTATCCATCCAGCGAGTGTGATAAGCATTGACATTCACCGTCAAATAAGTTGAACGGTAGCCATATCCGATTTCAAAAGAAAATACTTTCTCGTTTACTGCATCGGGGTTTGTTGCATTGCTGACTGTTGAATTCAGGAAAGCACCACCCGAGAAGAAAGGAGCACGGCTGATATAACCGATATTAGCAAAAACGTTATGATTTTCGGTAAGGTTATAATTCAAACCTCCTTTTGCATTCCATCCGATAAAGTTGGTGGTTTTTGATTTAGCGTGTGCCTTGTCATAGTAGAAACGGTCATAACGCCAGTAACCGGTATTAGAAACCGAACCGGAAATGAAAGCACTCAGCTTATCTCTGTTATATTCACCCTGGGCAAACACACCTTCAGACATTACATAACCATCGTAGTCACGATAAACCACATCACCCACTTTCAACTTCTGATTTACGAATGCCGAACCGGCAGCAGCAGCGGCATTGTTAGAAGCTAAAACAGCTTTTCTTGAAGAAGAGTCCACGTAAAAGTCCCCCCCATAGAGGTCAACCAATTCATTCGTATGCGTACCTTTATAATAACGGTAGTCTATACCACCATAAAAATCAAAATAGTCACCAATCTTGGTTGTATAAGTAGAGAGCAGACCATACCAGTTATGGAAGTTCTTAGACTTCGACATAGCCATAACCGAACCGTTCTCGCTGGCTTCGTTCAAAGCATAGATTTCATCATAAGCAAATGTACCGTCAGCTTTACGGAAAGTCATATTCAGCTTTCCACTGTTACTACCATACCAGTTGCTACGATCAGCACTGGTCAATCCCTGACCGGAATAACCATATCCACGACCGATAGAAGCATACAAGGCTGTACTTAAGCTTGATTTATCATTAATCTGCCATAAGTGGTTCAACGACAACTGAGGTTTATTATATACATTATAAGCAGATGATTTTCTTTGTCCATTCAATCCAAAACCGTAAGTAGGATTATAACGATAAGGCTTTTCACCATTCATATAGTTTTTAGCAACTTCTTGCCATCCCTCGATAGTAAGTCCGTCTTTATTTCCACGCTGATTGTGCCACTGAGGAGCAGCAAAAGCAGTAAATGACAATTGATGATTGTCGTTGAAACGTTTTGTGATATTCACAAACCAGTTATAAGCCTCGTAGTCGGTTCCCTGAATATAACCATCTGCCCAGGTCTTACCTCCCAAAAGGGTCATAGCCCAACCTGACTTGGTCAATCCGGTAGATACCTTGAACAGGATCTTGTTTAATCCGTCATTACCCATACCATAAGATACGAAACCGCCCTTATTGGCATCAACTGTATTTGTCACGATGTTGATAGAACCACCCACAGAAGGAGCTGCTACCTTTGACGCACCCAAACCACGCTGTACTTGCATGCTACGAGTCACATCACTCAAACCGGCCCAGTTAGACCAGTAGATACCACCCCACTCCATATCATTCATCGGAACACCATTAATCATCATAGCAGAGTTCTCAGTCTTGAAACCACGTATGTTTACTTTGGAATCACCAAAACCACCACCTTGCTTAGTTGCATAGATACCCGGAGTTGACTTCAGAACTTCAGGAAATTCCTGCGTTCCGAGTTTTTCTTCGATAAAGACGGGGTCAACTGTTGATACAGCTACCGGAGTTTTACGCGAAACAGCAACGGAAGATGTAATGATAACGTCGTTCAATACCATTGCATCCGGTGCCATTTTAATCACGCCCAAATCTTCAGTACCCCCTTTGTGGGTGATCTTCTTACTGAAGTCTTTGTAGCCAAGGTACTTGATAAGCAGTGTCGAACCGGAGGCAGCTTTCTGTGTAAACTCACCATCCAGGTTAGTCACACTACCTTGGGTAGTACCGACAATCGTTACGGCTGCACCAATCAATGGCTCACCTGTTTCCGCATCCACAACTTGACCTTTCACTGTTACCTGGGCAATAGCCGTAGCGGCAGAGCATACCGTCAGTACTGCAACCAGCAGGAAATGAATTAGATGTCTTCTCATAATTCTCTTTGTTAGTTAATAGAACTTGTTAATTAATAAATTGTAAATAAACGTTTTGGAGCACAAAGGTAATTAATATTCTTTATATATACATTACAAAGATGCTACAATTCTTTAAGAGAGATAAACATATTATAGCTCTATGAAACAAAAAAGCCCCGCAATTAATTTGCGGGGCTTACACATTGTTAAGTATTAGTCAGCTATCAGCTTTCTATATCTCACGCGCTTAGGCTCTTCGTTGCCAAGCCGTTTCAATTTATTCTCTTCGTATTCCGAGTAAGAACCTTCAAAATAGAACACGTTCGAATCGCCTTCAAAAGCAAGAATATGAGTACAGATTCGATCGAGGAACCAGCGGTCATGCGAAATCACAACGGCACAACCTGCGAAATCTTCCAAACCTTCTTCAAGCGCACGCAGGGTATTGACATCAATATCATTGGTCGGCTCGTCGAGCAATAATACATTTCCTTCTTCCTTCAATGCCATGGCAAGGTGCAAGCGATTACGCTCACCACCGGAAAGTACTCCACAAAGCTTTTCCTGATCAGCACCCGAAAAGTTGAAGCGTGAAAGATAGGCGCGTGCGTTAATGTCACGCCCTCCCATGCGGATCAAATCATTTCCGCCGGAAATTACCTGATAAACACTCTTATTCGGATCAATATCTTTATGTTGCTGGTCTACGTAAGCCACCTTCACGGTCTCCCCTACTTCAAATTCACCCTTATCAACTGTTTCCAGTCCCATAATCAAACGGAAAAGAGTTGTTTTTCCGGCACCATTCGGACCGATAACTCCCACAATACCATTAGGAGGAAGCATGAAGTTGAGATCGTCAAACAACAGTTTATCACCGTAAGCTTTAGCCACATGTTTAGCCTCGATCACCTTATTACCCAAACGAGGACCGTTCGGTATGAAGATTTCCAGTTTCTCTTCTTTTTCTTTCACGTCTTCGTTCAGCAATTTATCGTACGAGTTTAAGCGGGCTTTGCCCTTAGCCTGACGTGCCTTGGGTGCCATACGTACCCATTCGAGCTCACGTTCCAGAGTTTTGCGACGTTTGCTGGCAGTTTTCTCTTCCATTTCCATCCGCTTGGTTTTCTGCTCCAGCCAGCTGGAATAATTACCCTTCCAGGGGATACCTTCGCCACGGTCAAGTTCAAGAATCCATCCGGCCACATGGTCAAGGAAATAACGGTCGTGTGTCACAGCAATTACCGTACCTTCGTATTGCTGCAAATGCTGTTCCAACCAGTCGATAGACTCAGCATCCAAATGGTTGGTCGGCTCGTCGAGCAATAAAATATCAGGTTTTTGCAATAACAAGCGGCAAAGCGCCACACGACGACGTTCACCACCCGAAAGATTAGCCACAGACTGATCTTCGGGCGGGCAACGGAGAGCATCCATTGCACGTTCCAGTTTACTATCCAGATTCCAGGCATCCGTCGCATCAATAATATCCTGCAATTCCCCTTGCCGTGCAAAAAGTTGATCCATCTTGTCCTGATCTTCATAATATTCAGGCAAACCGAACTTCTGATTAATTTCTTCGTATTCGTTCAGTGCATCAACAATGGGTTGCACACCTTCCATTACGATTTCTTTCACTGTTTTAGTGTTATCCAGATAAGGCTCCTGTGCCAGATAGCCTACTGAATATCCGGGAGAAAAAACCACCTCTCCCTGATAAGACTTCTCCAGACCGGCAATAATCTTCAGCAAAGTAGATTTACCCGAACCGTTGAGACCGATAATACCAATCTTAGCTCCATAGAAGAAAGAAAGATAAATGTCTTTTAGCACATTCTTGTTAGGTTGGAAAGCTTTGCTTACTCCCACCATCGAGAAAATTATTTTTTTATCGTCAGCCATATATAAATAATGTGTATTGATATTTATGGCACAAAGATAACAAAAATGTTCGGAATTTATTTGCAATTATAAAAAATAGCTCTATCTTTGCACCCGCTTAACAGCAATAAAGGATTGATTCGCTA
>OGHF01001554.1_pt1 | contig 13370 bp, 8 predicted proteins | sample 1571481 | NCBI WGS metagenome assembly OGHF01 (sample SAMEA2581952, study PRJEB24529) | metagenome | biome: Human gut stool | place: China | collected 2011
TGCAGCATCAAACCCTCTTAAAAGATAAAATTCCCAAAACTCTTGTCGTCTTTGATTAGAACATGTAGGGCGAATTAAGCATGGCTGCATAGCTTCATCTTTCGTTATCTTCCACAAATCAATAGAATCGTAAAGTTTATTTACCAAGCCTAACCCCATATTAGTATTCACCATTAATAATGAAGTACCTTCACATGAATACAAATCCGGGCGATTCTTCTTGTCGTCCCAAAAATCAGCTATTGTAAAATCTCCAGGACGGTCCAAGTTAGAATACTTACAAGAGTGACAAGAAGGACGATTTATCATTTGAGAAAAAAATATTTTTCCCCAATTAACTACCCAAACAGGATCGACAGCTTTCTGGCCGTTTTCAAAATAAAAACAATAAGAGAAGCGATGACTCCACCCATAAGTTTGTTTGTACCTCATGTTGATAGACATGACCTTTTGGCCAAGTTTCGTCGAGCACATATTTATATATTGCTTATATATAAGTGGACTAGGAACAGCATGGCAAACTAAATCAACCGTTAGTAAATTCTCATATGGTTTACGTAAAAAAAGCTTAAGCCCTTCTACTTGACAAGGAGAACCTGTAAACAAAACCCAGCGATCGCTTTTTAAATAAGTCTTTATCTGATTGTAAACACCTTGAATTTCACTCTGGACATATTTTGACCCCATAAAACTCCCTATACCTTCCATCGTTTCCGAAAAGCTATGTCTCACTACTCCATCGTTATCATATTCTACACCACAAACAACCCCTCCCAATTCTATTACAGATCCTGCAATAGCTGTAAAAGCACCACCACTAGAACTGTTCCGTAACGTTACAATATTTTTATGGCGAGCTGCAAAATATGCTTTTGGAGTTGGCCTTATATCCTTCACCTTTCTATAAAGAATAGGACAAGCCATCTCACAAAGTCCACAATTGATGCATTTACCTTCCTCAATCATAGGATATTTAAAACCTTCCACATCTTCCTTAAAAACTATCGCATTATGATTGCAGATTGACAAGCATGCAGAACATCCACAACAATCCTCTGATTTTTTTATTTTTATCATGATCCTCAACAGCTTATTTGATATGATTACAAGTTATTTTTTATAAGCTTACGCACTTGACCAACGACAAATACTCTTTCACTTGCTTTGCAACCCACAAAAAAGATAGCCATAAATGAGCATATGATACATGAGAAAGATAAGATCAAGAACGAATAAAATGATGATTGTAATCGTAATGAGATTAAATAGGGAATTGCAACTGAAAATATCGTCACAGCACATATATTAAAGAAAACATTCTTCATATAGCTTTTAACAGGCAATTGTATCATACTACGAAGCATAAATAAACGAAGTGCCAAACAACATAATGATATACCAATAGCCACATAAAGAGTAATTTCTGGTGCATAACCTCGTTCTAACAATATATATGAAATAGGAAAATTCATCATTTGCATACCGCCTACAACTATTTGGTAATTTCTAATACTGCCTGTTGCTAGCATCGCAGTAATCAAAGGATTTGATATTGATTCACACATGGCAAAGATCAAGATTAAACGGACAAATATGATTGTATAATCAGGAACATTTTTTAACCATATTGATAATACATATTCTGTACTCATGAGTACTGGTAATGACAAAAATAGTAACATATAAAAAGATAATCTTGCCCCCTGAAAAATCAAAGTAAACATGTATTTACTATCACCTACAGCAAATGATTTTGTTATCTGTGGATTTAATGCTGTCATAAAGTTTTGAGCGAAACTATTAATTGCATAATTAACCTGTACAGCCATCCCTCTTGCAGCATTGACAGTTGGACCACAAAAAAGATTTATAGCAATATTTACGCCTTGGTCTCTAAGGATTGCTGAAGATGCCCCTATAAAATTCCAACCCGAAAAGCTCAACATTCTTTTCAATAGGAATCTATCGATTCGACAAAAACATTTACATTCCTTAAAATGTCGCCTACAATATATAAAATAAGCGAAGGTTATAACAATTGCTACCACCAACAACAAAGCCCCATAAACAATCAATTTATCTACTGACATTAATACTAATAAATAAACAATTAAGAGTTTAAGTGACACCTCCAGAATACTAACATAAGCAAATGCAGACATTCGTTCGTGTGCAATAATTAAAGCATTAAAGGGAATACAAATCAAATTGACTCCAAAGGTAAAAATTGAGAACTGAAGCACCCAATTTGCCGCATTCATACGAACTTCGGGTATATTCATTTTATTATTAAGAAACCACACTCCTATAAGCTCAGCAAGTATAACGACCACTAAAGCCATTAAAAACTGTATAACTACTGCTGTAGAAAATACCGTCTTCAGTCTTCGTAGATCACCTTTACCCAACTCAATAGTTATAAAGCGACTAATGGCAGAAGACAATGAGGTAGATATAATAGCAAACATAGTTACTACTCCCCCTACCACATTATAAATACCAAAATCTTCAACCCCCAACGTAGCTAGTACCACACGGCTAGTATACAATGATACCATCATGGTAAATAACATACGGAAATAGAGAAGAAAAGTATTCTTAGCTATTCGCTTGTTATGCGCAAAGCTGATACCCACATATAAAACAATTATTCAGTAAATATCCGGAACTTCGTATCCAACTCCAACTTTAGATGTTTACAACATCAAAAGCTATTTTTCATATTAATACTTTAATTATTATGGGAATAAAAAGGCTCTATATAAAAGAGAATATTCATTCATTCCTATATATGGAATCGTAATACTCCTGATAATCACCACTTGTCACATTGTCCATCCATACCTCATTATCTAAATACCATCTCACAGTCCTTTCGAGACCTTCTTCAAACTGCAAACTCGGCTCCCAGCCTAACTCTTGTTTCAGCTTAGCGGAGTCAATTGCATAGCGTAGATCGTGTCCCTTTCGATCAGAAACATATGTAATTAAATCTAAGGAATAACCTTCGGAATAACCTAGTAACCTATCAACAGTTTTAATAATAACCTTAATAATATCTATGTTCTTCCATTCATTGAACCCACCAATATTATATGTCTCTGCTATTTTACCTTTGTGAAAAATAAGATCAATGCCCCGAACATGGTCGATTACATACAACCAATCACGAACATTTTCTCCTTTGCCATACACGGGCAATGGTTTACGACAGCGAATATTATTGATGAATAATGGTATAAGTTTTTCAGGAAATTGGTAAGGGCCATAATTATTGGAACAATTCGTTACAATTGTAGGCATATTATAAGTGTCGTGAAAAGCACGTACAAAATGATCACTACTTGCTTTAGAAGCAGAATACGGACTGTGTGGACTATACCTCGTGGTTTCCTTAAAAAAATCATGACCATAAGGTCCCCTACCGTCCTTATTGCCACTAGGATTCGTTAAATCCAATGCACCATAAACTTCATCTGTAGATATATGATAAAAACGCTTGCCTTCATAACCTTCAGAAAGAGACTCCCAAGTTAATTTAGCCGCTTGAAGCAGAGAAAGGGTTCCCATTACATTCGTACGAGCAAAAGTAAAAGGATCATTAATACTACGATCTACATGACTTTCAGCTGCCAAGTGAATAACCCCATCTATCTTATACTCACTAAACAACTCTATCATTTTTTCAAAATCACAGATATCAGCTTTTACAAAAACATAATTAGGTTTATCTTCAATATCTTTCAGATTAGCCAAGTTTCCAGCATAAGTCAGTTTATCTAAGTTGATAATACGATAGCTGGGATATTTATTCACAAACAGACGGACAACATGACTACCAATGAAACCAGCGCCACCAGAGATCATTATATTTCTTGAGAATTTCATGATTAATTATTTTCTTTAAGTTCATTAATACATTTCACAAGAGAATCTTTCCAATAAGGAATCTCGACACCAAAAGCCAGCTTCAATTTTGTTTTATCTAATACTGAGAAATGAGGACGTTTTACTTTACTAGGAAATTCATCACTATGACAAGGTGTTTCCACTCAATTCACAGATTTCTTTAGCAAAATCATACCATGAACAAACACCCTCATTACTGAAATGATAGATACCTTGTTTGTGATATTGATCCCCCTCAATCACTCTATAAATAATATCAGCCAAATCTTTTGCATATGTAGGTGTACCAATCTGATCAAAAACAACTCTCAATTTATCTTTATCAGCGGTTAACTGTCGCATAGTTTTAACAAAATTCTTACCAAATTGAGAATACAGCCAAGCTGTACGAAAAATCAAATAATTACAGCCTACACGTTGGATGCTTTGTTCTCCTGCTCTTTTTGTTTTGCCATAAATACCTAAAGGATTAGTTTCACAGTCTTCTCCACATGGCATATTCTTATCACCTTGAAATACATAATCAGTCGAAATATGAATTTAAGTAGCATTAACTTCTTTTGCAGCAATAGCCAGATTCTCTACAGCTTTATTATTCAATAAGTCTGCCATATCATAATCATCTTCTGCTTTATCTACATTCGTATAAGCAGCACAGTTAACAATTACCTTTATATTATCCAAATGTATCATATTACGAATAGCATCTAAATCTGTTATATCCAACTCTGCAACATCAGTAAATATATAATTATTCAAACTTGTAGCTGCTATGCATCGCATTTCATTACCAAGCTGACCATTAGCTCCAGTTACTAGAATATTCATTATTTAATATAGACTTTCATTATAGTTAAACAACCAAGAAGCATCTTTCAATAATTCATGATGATTATCCTTCTCAGACAATACAATCTCATTTGCCGGAACTCTCCAATCAATACCCAAATCAGGATCATCCCATGCCAAAGACCCTTCACTTTGCGGAGCATAGAAATTATCACATTTATATTGAAAAATAACTTCATCCGTCAGCACACTGAATCCATGAGCAAAACCACGAGGAATAAAAAATTGACGATGATTATCTTCTGTCAGTTCTACAGATACATACTTCCCAAACGTTGGTGAGCCTTTGCGAATATCTACCGCAACATCCAAAACGGCGCCTTTAATGACACGAACTAATTTACTTTGTGCATAGGGAGGCTTCTGAAAATGTAAACCTCGTAGCACCCCATAACTAGACTTACTCTCATTATCTTGTACAAAATTCACTTTACGAACTTTCTCGTTAAATTCCCGTTGCGAGAAAGATTCGAAGAAATAGCCACGATCATCCTTAAACAAACGAGGTTCAATAATGAACACACCTTCTATAGCTGTTTTAATAACTTCCACTGTGATTCTTTTGAAAATTAAGTATTAAATTTATTTCTGTGTTAGCTCATCAATTACCTTTAGCAAGTATTGCCCATACTGATTCTTCAGCATAGGCTTGGCCAGCTCACGCATCTTATCAGCAGTAATCCATCCATGACGTAAGGCAATACCTTCCAAGCATGCTACCTTCAAGCCTTGACGTTTCTCAATAACTTCAATAAAAGTACTGGCTTCGGATAAAGAATCATGGGTTCCTGTATCCAGCCAAGCGAATCCACGACCTAGCAGCTGCACTTTAAGTTCCTGATCATTCAGGAATTGCTGATTCACTGTCGTAATCTCTAATTCACCACGCGAAGATGGTGTGATATTTTTAGCTACTTCCACCACTTTATTAGGATAGAAATAAAGTCCGACTACTGCATAATTAGATTTTGGCTGAATAGGTTTTTCTTCTATACTCAGAACACTCCCCATTTTATCAAATTCAGCAACACCATAACGTTCAGGATCGGCAACCCAGTATCCAAAAACAGTAGCTTTATTCTCTTCTTCTGCAGTATACACAGCTTCTTGCAGCATACGGGTGAAACCCTGACCATAGAAAATATTATCACCTAGTACCAGACAAACAGAATCGTTACCGATAAATTCTTCTCCGATAATAAATGCTTGAGCCAATCCATCCGGAGAAGGTTGCTCTGCATATTCAAAACGTACACCATAATCAGAGCCATCTCCTAAAAGACGTTTAAAGCCCGGAAGATCATAAGGAGTAGAAATTATCAGAATCTCACGTATACCAGCCAACATCAATACCGAAATAGGATAATAAATCATTGGCTTATCAAAGATAGGGAGCAGTTGTTTGCTCACTCCTTTTGTGATCGGATACAAACGAGTACCTGAACCACCGGCTAAAACAATTCCTTTCATTGATTTGTTATTAGTACTCAAGATTTGAGTGGCAGGGTATATATCCTTCCACTCAAAAAATTGAATATTTTATTAAAAAAATAGATTACCTTCCGAGATTAAAAAAAAATAGTTCTAAAGGTCAGACATGAAGTGTCCGACAACAAGGTGTTGAGCAGATGATCGTAATGTTATGATTAGTTGATTTTTTCGCAATACCACTTGGGAATATGTAGCATGACGCCGATAGTAGCTAACGTAACAACTACGTAATAGCTCTTCTTGTATTGCGTGAGTTTGCCTTCAAGTCCGGCAAACGGGCCACGGATCACCCGAACTGCTTGTCCGGGACGGGCTTCTGCTGTTACTGTATCGACATAAAGAGTTCCTTTATAATTAGGATCGCATACGGCACGGAATTCCAACATCTCACAGTCTGGAATCTCATAACACCGCCGTGTACTCCGGTCACGAACAAGCAAAAAAGGTATAGTACAATCTTTTACCCTTTCTAAAAGTTCTTTTTCCGTAAATTCTTTCTCGATAAACAGCAGATTGTGTACAGCTGGAGTCAGTTTCCGATGCTTTTTACCATCAAGCGTCTCATGCTCGATATATCGCATCGGAATAAAATAATTTACCCCTTTTTTTTCCAAATATTTCCCCAAATGTTCTTCTTTACAATAGAAGGTTTGTACAGCATACCATGCCTTCCTTCCCTCTGTTTGTCGTTCTTTGTCCAAATCATTCATTATCACCCATTACCCCTTGTTTTTTATTTCATCACTTACTTAAAAGACAAAAGCGCCCTGACTTTCACAAATGAAATCCATTTATGAAGCAGTAGCGCATCTCTTAAGGATTTAGCCTTTTTATCTTATCTCCATATAAGAACCAAGGTTCATAGAGAAACGGATACAGTACTAAAACGATGCAAAAGTAATACAATTTAATAAAAGAACATACTTTTACAGCTTTTATTTTGCCTGCAAAGATGTTAAACTCCTGTCTGCTTAAACAAAAATCCCTCTAAGTGTGTCGCAATGAAACACTTAGAGGAATTACATATATTACAACGATATTTCTTACTTCTTAGCTTCCTGACGGCTTTCAATGATCAAGGTTCCTTTTTTCAAGCCTTTGCCCGTAGCTTCAAGGGTTATTTTGCCCGGTTGCTCTGTCGAAGATACAATAGCAGTCATCATACCACTGAAGACTTTCATCTTCGGACGCTGGAAAGATTCCAAGGAAGCTGCATTACCATTAGCTCCTGCACGGTAACTACCCTCCCCCTTCACTTTGAAACTGATTTCATGTGAGGCATCCGGACACAGATTACCGTCTTTGTCTACCACTCGCACTGTTACAAAAGAAAGATCTTTTCCATCCGCTTTGATTACATTACGATCGGCTACCAATTCAATATGATCCGGTTTACCGGCTGTATGGAGTTCTTTTTCAGCTACAGCTTTCCCGTCAGCATCATAAGCCACGACTTTCACCGTGCCTGGCTCATATTTTGTATCCATCCACATCAGGCGGTAACGGCTCTGACGTTTCAAGTTCATGATGGAAACAGAGTCAGCACTATTATCAATGGTTACGGAAAGGTCTTTGGTACGTTTCCCCTGGCTCTTTCCGTTGATGAATAATTCGGCTGAAGGATAGTTGGTATACACAAAGACAGGAGTTATCTCTCCCTCTCGTCCTTCCCAATTCCAGTGAGGAAGAATGTGAAGTGTTTCCTGTTCTTTATTCCAGTGACTACGATAGAGATAATAACGGTCTTTGGGCAGCCCTGCTAAATCGATAATTCCAAACAGTGAAGAATGACTGGGCCAATCTGTATAATAGGGAGTCGGTTCACCCAGATAATCGAATCCTGTCCAAACAAACTCTCCTATACAATAAGGCAAGTCCTCATGTTGAATAAAATCATCTTCAGGCAGATTGGACCATGAACAAGACTCCACATCATAAGAGGAAGACTGGTGATCGTCATATTTCTTCATCCATTGGCGGGTAACAGGGAATTTATATACTCCACGGGAACTAACCGTAGAAGCAGTCTCACTACCCAAGACTATCTGTTGAGGAAGTTTTTTATAATTCTCCTGATATTTATGTGGTCTATAATTAAATCCCGCAATATCCATTACTGCCGCCATATTATTATTGACTACAGCATCCGGCGCATCCATCCCCTGTGTGACAGGACGTGTCGGATCTTCACGATGACAAAGTTCCTGTAGAAAATAAGACATCTTAGGTCCTTTATTTCCATCCCATTGTTCGGGAACCTCATTTCCGATGCACCACATCACCACACTCGGATTATTACGATAATGACGTAGCAAGTTCGTCAGATCCTTTACTGCCCATTCGTCAAAGACATGACGATAGCCGTTCTTAACTTTCATAGCCTTCCATTCATCAAACGATTCCGCCATCACCATCATTCCCATCTCATCACAAGCTCTGATTAACTCAGGAGCAGGCATATTATGAGAAGTACGAATCGCATTACAACCCATATCTTTCAAAATACGAATCTGACGACGGATAGCAGCATCATTCACAGCACCTCCCAAAGGACCGAGGTCATGATGATTGCATACGCCTTTGAATGGAGTTCTCTTTCCATTTAAGAAAAAGCCCTTATTGGGAATGACTTCAATAGTACGAATACCGAAAGATGTTGTATATTCATCCTTCAGTGTATTACCTTCATAGACTTTAGAAACAGCCTGATAAAGAACAGGTGTTTCCGGGCTCCATAAAGCCGGACGACTGACAACAAGTTCCTGACTGAAGATATTATCATCAAAACGGGAACCTTGTTTCTCATCAGTAGTTACTACTTTTCCATCCTTATCTTTAAGTTCAGTCACTATACGGTATGCATCAAACTGTTTTCCGGAAGGTACGACCAAAGTCGTTTTTATATTCACTTTCGCATAATCATCCTTCACTACCGGAGTAGTCAACTGTGTACCCCATGTCGGAATATGAGCATCTTCCGTTACTACCAGATGTACATTTCTGTAAAGTCCGGCTCCCGGATACCAACGGGAAGATTCTGTCTCATTCTCCAGACGAACAGCTAAAGTATTCTTTGTCCCCTCTTTCAGATAGGGAGTTACATCCAGATAAAAGGTATTGTACCCATAGGGCCAATAACCCGCCTCCTGACCGTTGACATACACACGAGCATGGCTCATAGCTCCGTCAAAGATCAATGTAGCCTTTTTCCCTTTGGCAAAAGAGGGAGCATCAAAATTCAGCCGATACCAGCCCACTCCGACGAAAGGAAGACCACCTGTACGTCCGGCATGTTCCATCGCTTCTTTTTGTCCGTCTTGTGCAATGGCTGTCATTTGCCTATCATTATCTACACCAAAAGGCCCATAAATAGCCCAGTCATGGGGTACTACCACTGATTGCCACTTGATATCATTATAGTCGGGCTGAATAAAATCAGCATTATCTTCACGTGTAAATTTCCATCCTTTCTCAAAGGTATACGAGGTTCGTACCTGTGCACTGATCACAGAGAAAGAAAAAAGGACGGCTATTCCTAATAAGTATCTAATATTTAGAGTCATAAATTATACATCTGATTATTTCACTACTATTTCATCCGTAAATATCCATCCACCGAATTCTTCTCCGGCACGAGCTTGATAACGTATATACCGTCCTTCAGCACTGCCTTCCCATGAAATACTAATAAATTTAATAGCTTCTTTTCTATTTACTTCAAAAGTATATTGTTTCAATTCTGTGAAGTTTGTTCCATCATCAGAAATGGAAATAGTGACAGATTCAGGCAAAAAGACCTCTGCCCCTACCACTTGCATAAAATCAGCAGAGACAGAATGGACAACAGTTTCCGTACCCATATCAATGGTAACATCCAATCGCTTTTTATCGATAAAACCTTGCCAGGAACCATCTCCATAAGTCCAGTCGCCACGAATACCATCAGTAAGAGCTGTATTTCCCTGCGCAGGATAGTGAGGACTATACGGAGCATTATAAATAACCTTCTTCCCCACAGCCAGATGACTTATCGGCTTCAAAGACTCCGGACGACTTCCTATCTCATTTTTAAGATCAAAAGTATGATATCCTTTCGCTTGCAAATCATCAACTGCTTTCAATGCACGATTATGAAAGTCTGTCCATGATTTACGTTCGGGAGCCGACCAAGCCACTTCTGCCAAAGCAAGGATACGAGGATATATCATATATTCCATATGCTCCGGAGTGGGGATATATTCTGCCCATAGATTTGCCTGCACACCATAAACAAGTTTTGCCTGTTCTACAGTTAAAGAATCTGAGACCGGATTATATGAATAAACCTTCTCCAATGGCAAATATCCTCCGATAGCTTCCGGCTGAGAATACGGAGCATCCTGATAACTATCCAAATAACAATATTGACCGGGAGTCATAACTGCCTGATGACCGGAACGGACAGCAGCAATACCTCCCTCTTCGCCACGCCATGACATTACAGTAGCATTAGGAGCCAGACCACCCTGAAGAATTTCATCCCAACCCAGCAACTTACGTCCATGTGCATTCAGAAACAGTTCAATACGATGAATCAGATAGCTTTGTAGTTCGTCTACATCAGAAAGATGTTCATCCTGCATCCTTTTCTGACATTTCGGACAAGTCTTCCAAGCCGCTTTACCAGCCTCATCGCCTCCTACATGAATATATTCCGATGGAAAAAGCTCCATTACTTCAGTAAGCACATTTTCTAAGAAAGTGAATGTTTCTTCATTTCCAACACAAAAATCTGCGTTTTTATAAGGTTCACCCGAACAGGAGAGTTGTGGATAAGCAGCCAATACTTCTTCTGAATGGGCAGGCATCTCGATTTCAGGAATGATTGTGATATAATGCTGCTGCGCATATGCAATAATCTCCTTCATGTCATCCTGAGTATAATAACCACCGGAAGCACCGGGCTCATCAAAACGGAGATATTTCCGTCCGCCATTCCACCACTTCTTCCAGTTTGCATCTGTACGCCAGGCTGCAAATTCCGTCAATAAAGGATATTTCTTTATTTCAAGTCTCCATCCTGCCGCATCCGTCAAATGCAAGTGCAAACGGTTTAGTTTATAAAATGCCAATGCATCTATCTGTTTCTTCACAAATTCTTTAGAGAAGAAGTGACGGGAGACATCCAGCATCATCCCACGATAAGCAAAACGAGGGGTATCCTGTACTTCAACAGAAGCTATAGAATAGCCCGTGTCCGAAGGCTGAGATAACTGCAACAATGTCTGAATTCCATAAAACAACCCAGCACCGGAAGAAGCCTGAATCAGAATATGTTCAGGAGTAACGGATAAAATATAACTTTCCGGTGACACCAACTGAGGCTTCTTTTCTGTTATCAATAAAGACAAGACATTCTGTTTATCTTTCTTTTTCCCTTCCTTAAATTGTACAGGTAATGCAGTTTTCAGATAGTTGCCCAGAAGAATAGCTTCTTCTCCTTGTAAGTTTGTATAAAGCTTTGTTTTTTCAGAGAGTAAAAAAGAGCCCGTACCCTGTTCCATCTTTAAGGGAACAGGAATTACGGACTGTGCATTTATGGGATGTGTACAAAGACACATCCCGATTACCCATAAGAAAAGACAAACTTTAGTGTATCTCTTTCTTATATTCATTAATTAATTGTGATTTCGTCTACAAATAAAAAGCCTGGATAACTCTTACCACCATGCCATTCCGGAATACTTTTCTCGGGTGAAGCTATAACTTTCACATATTGTGCAGTTACAGGTGTAAATGTTAGTTTATGGTCATAAACACCATTTTTATCAGTTTCCTTCATTGCAGGATAAGCTTCAGATGCCACTTTCGTGAAGTTTGTGCCGTCTTCTGAAACTTCTACAGAGAGTCCTCTTGTATCAAAAACCCAATCTCCCTTCTCTACGCAAGTAGAAATGCCAACGCTTGAAATCTCTGTTGGTTGTTTGAGATCAATAGTCACATCCATATCATTTCCTCTAAATGCAATCCAGCGTCCGGTTTTATAGTTACCATTTCCTTTCAAGCCATCTACCAACGTAGAGACACCTTTGAACTCATATTGTTTATTCACCGGCTGATTAGCAACAATCGGCTTCATGCTTGATTTACTGAAATCGATTTTCTCAGAAACGACACGACTATTTCCAGTAGGGCGAATAGCTATAGCCGAGAAGTCTGCATTTTCCTTAATCTTCAAAGCGCCATCATAAACGGGAGAAGTACTAGTCGGCTCTGTACCATCTAGCGTGTAGTGGATTGGCGCATTGTCAATTGTAGTAAGTGTAATGTCTAAAGTACCATCAGCCGGATTCGGAGTAAATTCTGCTTTTACGTCAAATACGTGCTTTGCATAATTATATCCTTCTGCATCATACCACTTAATCAGTCGTGGAAGACGAGACAAGAAATCTTCGTAGTTCTTCTTATCAGGTGTTGACCACTGGACTTCACACAAAGCAGCCCAACGAGGCAAGACCATATATTGAGCATGAGAGAAAGTAGCAATATATTCTGTCCAGAGATTAGCCTGTACACCTTTTATATACTGCTGTTCTTCCGGAGTAAGGGAAGCCGGCATCGGCTCATAGCTGTACACCCTTTCCATCGGCAAATAACCTCCGATACCGAAAGGTTCATTCTCAGTATCTTTAGCCTGATAATAATCAAAATACAGATAAGTGTTCGGGGTCATGATCACATCATGTTTCTGCTTGGCAGCTTCAATACCTCCACTTTCGCCACGCCATGACATAACTGTTGCATTAGGAGCAAGTCCGCCTTCGAGAATCTCATCCCAACCGATAATCTGACGTCCGTGATCGTTCAGGAACTTCTCTATATGATTGATAACGAAACTCTGCAAACGTTCTTCCTTACTATGATTCTTATCCGATTTCAAGCCCAACGCTTTGATACGTGCCTGACATTTCGGACATTTCTCCCATCTTACCTTCGGACATTCGTCACCACCTACATGGATATACTCTGAAGGGAAGATTTCAATCAATTCGCCATATACATCTTCCAGGAATTTCAGAACCTGATCGTTGCCGGCACAAAGTACATCATCGGCTACTCCCCATTGTCTCCAAACTTCATAC
>OGHF01001561.1_pt1 | contig 13336 bp, 8 predicted proteins | sample 1571481 | NCBI WGS metagenome assembly OGHF01 (sample SAMEA2581952, study PRJEB24529) | metagenome | biome: Human gut stool | place: China | collected 2011
CATTGCGACACAGAAATCCATCCTCACGGATTATGTGAAAAAGCAGGGATGGCACATAGCAAAAACGTATGTGGACGATGGTTATTCTGGTACAAATTTCCAAAGACCAAGTTTCCAGAATATGATAAAAGACATTGAAAGCGGTCTGATAAACTGCGTGATTACGAAAGATTTATCCCGTCTGGGGAGAAACTATCTTGATTGTGGGTTATATCTGGAAGTTTTCTTCCCAGAGCATAACGTGAGGTATATAGCGGTCAATGACGGCGTAGATACCTTGAATAAATCTGCTATGGACATCACGCCTTTCCGCAACATTTTAAACGAAATGTATGCCGCTGACATATCTGTTAAGATAAAATCGGCATATCGGGCGAGGTTTCAACAGGGGAAATTCATGGGAACTACCGCCCCTTATGGCTATATCAAAGACCCTGCCGACCACAACCATCTGCTGATAGATGATAAAGTGGCACATGTTGTAAAAGAGATATTCGACCTTGCATTAAAAGGGAATGGAGTTGCCAAAATTTGCAGACATCTTAATAAACAGCATATCCTACGCCCTGCCGCTTATGCGGCGGAGCGTGGCGAAACAGGCTTTGAACGTCATTTTGAGGGGAACGAGGACAAACGCTATATTTGGAGTGGGAACAGCGTGAGGAGCATTTTAAGAAGCCCGATATATGCGGGAAATCTTGTAGGCTACAAACGGATTGCCGCCAATATGAAAAGCAAGAAACGCCCCTCTAAGCTGCCCGAAGAATGGGAAGTGATACCCAATACCCATGAGGGAATAGTCACGCAGGAGGAATTTGATATTGTCCAACAGCTTATTACAAGTCGTAGGCTTCCACAGAACAAGGGAGGATTTGTAAATATTTTTGCAGGCGTTATCAAGTGTGTGGACTGCGGATGTGCTCTGCGGGCAATGAACGTACACAGGAGGAAACGCCCAGAGATTATCGACTGTGTACAGTATTCATGTAATAATTATGCAAGAAACGGAAGAAGCGAGTGTAGTGCCCACAATATAGAAGCAAGGGATTTATTCAATGCCGTTCTTGCCGACATCAACTGTTTTGCGGATATGGCAGTGAATGATGAAAAGGCGGTCAGGGCCATAGAAAAGCGGCTCACGGAAACAGACCAGAGCAGGGCGAAAGCATTAGAGAAAGAACGTAAGAAGCTGAACAAACGCCTTGCGGAACTGGACAGGCTGTTTTCCTCTCTCTACGAGGATAAGGTCATGGAGCGTATTACCGAGCGGAATTTTGAGATGATGTCGGGGAAATACCAGAAAGAGCAGCTTGAAATTGAAGCAAGGCTGAAAGAGGTGACGGAAACTCTTAATGAAAGCTACGAGAAATCACGGGGAATCCGTGACTTCCTCGCCCTTATCCGAAATTATCAAGGCTTAAAAGAACTGGATGCAACAGTTATAAACGCACTCATAGACAAGATACTTGTTTCGGAGCGTGAGAAGATGGCAGACGGAACAGTGAAGCAGGAAATCAAGATTTACTATAAATTCATCGGCTTTGTCGATGAATTACATATCATACCTACAAAACGGTGGGCAGCAATGCCCGCTAAAAATTGTACGGTGTGCGGCGTTGAATATGTCCCGGGCTCTGGTGCATCAAGGTATTGTCCTGCTTGTGCCAAGAAGATACGGAGGGAGAAATCAAACGAGAGCAAACGCAGGAGCAGAGAACAGAAAAGGATAGCATGTATGAACTGTCCGCAAAAAATGACCGACTGAGTTGGATTGAAAACAGTGAGTGGATTTGTTGCCGAAGTAGGAGACATCACACGTTTTGATAATCCAAAGCAACTGCAAAAACTAGCTGGATATGCCATTGTAGAGTGTAGTTCGGGAAAACATAAGGGCGAGAGTCACATCAGCTACAGAGGAAGAAAACGCCTCAGATATGTACTGTATGAAGCAGCCATATCCTTGATTGCAAGGAATGAAGAATTTAAGGAAGTACACCGGTATTATCGAACTAGAAAAGAAAATCCGCTAAAGAAGATGCAGTCAGTCATAGCAGTTGCGTGTAAAGTCTTAAGAATCTTTTATACGATTTTGACTAAAGGTGTGACTTATGACGGTGCAAAGATGATGCAAGATATCAAGAGACCACAGATGCTTGCAGCATAGAGTGCAGGAAGTAACCAACCCGAAAAGGTACAAAAGCAGAATGTAATGGGGAACGTCCACTGAAAAGTGCTGTTACAGGAAGCAAGTCAGTAATAATAGGAACAAAGAATGAGCAGGTAGTTGGCAGGAATATTTTCTATAGGGCAAGACCCTGACAAGGAGCTAAGCTGACACCCGGATTATGGATAGGCAGAACGAAGGAAGTTAGGACTCACGAAGTGATGATCCTGGTAGACACGGGAGGTGCGTTGCCATAGATGGAAGGGAATACACAAGGCCATTTAAAACGAATAAAAAAGACGTTTTATTTCGTATACCCTAAACTAGCTATTTTCGTACCAGATACAGAGAAATATCCATGATTCTTGTTCATTCATCTGAGATAGAAACTTTAAAAAACCTTTATTTTAAAGGAAAAAAGACTTGATTTATTAGGGAGGAATTTATTTTCTGAATCGGAACAAATTATCGTTGTACAAGCCGGACAGCAATGAGTTGACAGAAGTACATCAGTTTGACAATGTGCAAGATGTTTATGTGGCAAATGACAGACTGTATATATTGGACCGCAGTTCTAATATTACGATCTATAATTTGCTTACGCAGCAGGAAGAGAAGAAACTTCAGTATGGAGATCACGCAAGTTCGATCGGCGCAGATTCAAAGGGAAGGATTTATCTTGCCGAATCGAATGGCAATGGTGACGATTATGATCTGTATCTTTTATCGCCGGAAGGAACGCTTTTATCGCAGGCTTTATCCGAGGAGGCAGTGTACGGTTTTTGCGGCTTCGATGAAAGTAACGGGAACTATTATGTAGATACTTATAATAACTGGCGGTACTGGGGGTATGACCATGATATGCATGCCCTTCGCGCCGGAAATGTAACCGGAGATCAGCTCACCTTTCATAATAAAAAATTGATGATGTATATTTGTCAGTCATATTTCTATGAACGTGAAGAACAGGCCGGTATGCTCGGGGATAAATATATATGCGTAGACAGTACATTTAATTCAAGACTAAAGGTTTGGGATTCTGATGTGTATAAATCAGAAGAACCGGAAGATACGGAAGTTTTCTTCTTACCGCGCAATAATGAAGAAGGAGGAGCGTTTGATCCGAATGCGAGCGTCGGAACACGAACGATCTACCGCGAGGAGACGGATTCTATTGTTACATTTAAAGACAATTCATACATAGCGGAATATGACATCCAAAGCGGAGAAGAGATTTATTCTGCAAAAACAGATTATCCGGTATTCTGTCTGATGGAATACGAAGGCGGGGTTGCAGCGGTTGAAAAATCCGGCGATAATTATTATTATGAATTTTTCCCATGGAAGAAAGCGACCAGCCTGGAAGTGGAAGGAAGCAGCCATACGGTAAATATAGGCGATACATTGCAGCTTACACCTGTGACAAACGGAACAATGGAAGAAGTCTACAGTTGGAAGAGCAGCGATCCGAAAATCGCGAGCATCAACCGGGCGGGACAGGTATTCGGCTGGAGCAAAGGAGAGGCAGTGATCACAGTCAGTACAACAAGCGGTCTGTCGGCGCAGTGTACGGTGACGGTGACGGGAGAACCTTCTGTTCAAGACCCGGATAAAACAGCGACGGTTACAGATGGTTATGCTTCTAATAATCATTCTTTGAATGATTATGCAATATGGAGTAAGACAGTTAATTCTTATTTGATTCCGAATGCAGACGGAACATTTACGAGAGTGGAGCATTGCGGCGGAAAAATGATCGTTGAAAACTATTCTGCGGCAGGCAAGAAGACCGGAAGTAAAACGGTTGCAATGGAGCTGAGTCTGTTTGGCGGATTTTACAGTGGAAGCGATCATAATTATTTCGTGTTCGGACAGGCTAATCCAAATGACAGCGATGAAGAAGAAGTAATGCGAATCGTAAAATATTCCAAAGATTTTCAGAGAATAGGGGCGGTTTCCGTATACGGAGCGAATACGAATATTCCGTTTGAGGCAGGTTCGCTGCGGATGACAGAGACAGCCGGAAAGCTTTATATTCATACATGTCATGAGATGTATACTGACAGCGACGGATTGAATCATCAGGCGAATATGACGTTTGTGATCAATGAAAATGACATGAGTGTAGAACAGTCTTACTATGATGTGCTGAATCTTGCACAGGCAGGATATGTAAGTCATTCTTTTAATCAGTTTATTCAGACGGACGGAGAGAATATTTACAGAGTAGATCACGGTGATTATGCACCGAGAGGAATCGCTCTTATTAAGTCACAGGTTGGCGGATCGATCACTAAAGTCGATTATGCGATTCCGGTTGGTTTAGGCAAGGTGACCGGAGGGCATTACAATTCTACGGGAGCCTCTGTCGGCGGGTTTGAAATATCGTCTGAAAACTGTATTATCGCAGGAAATGCAGTAGATTTCGAGAGCGAAAGTGCCAATACTTCAGACCAGAGAAATATTTTTATCAGCATTACCGATAAACAATTAACTCAAGCGAAAACGGTATGGCTGACAAATTACGATAAGCAGCAGGGTATAAACGTACAGACACCTCAGCTTGTGAAGATCGGAGAGGATCAATTCCTTGTAATGTGGCAGGAAGGCAGTAAATCCGAGGGGAATCTGACGACGAAGATCGTAACGATCGATTCCGAAGGAAATAAAACTTCTAATATAAGGTCAAAATCGATGCCGCTTTCCGATTGTCAGCCCGTCGTAGGACCGGACGGGGTTGTAAGATGGTATGTGACAGACGGCAAGGCTCCGACGATTTATGCGGTCAATCCGTTTGAGCAAAGCCAGTCATATATAAAGGGCGACGTAAATGAAGACGGGAAAGTTGACAGAACAGCAGAAACTTGCTGCGGATGTGACGGAAGACGGGAAAGTCGAGATCGGTGATCTGAGGAAAGTGTTAAGATATATTTGCCATAAGATTCCTGAGTTATAACAAGAAAAAGGCGTTGATTCGTTTTTTACGGATCAGCGCCTTTTTAAGCAGAAAAAGTTGTGAAAACAGAACTGCTTACAACCGGAACATTAATGATGCAATATTAAAATAAATCAATATAGAAAATGTATCGACAAGCGTTGTGATCAGCGGAGAAGCCATAATAGCCGGATCAAGGTGCACCTTGCTTGCAACAAGAGGAAGAATACATCCGATCAGTTTCGAGATGATAACAGTTGCGATCAGCGAAAGCGCAATGACTAAAGCAAGATTCGGATTATGATACTGGATCAGGATACGAACGCCGTTTGTAAGAGCGAGTACAGCTCCTACAATTATGGAGATACGGAATTCTTTAAAAATAACTTTAAAAATATCTTTAAAATGTATTTCCGAAAGAGCAAGTCCCCGAATGACCAGTGTTGAGCTTTGCGAACCACAGTTTCCGCCTGTATCCATCAACATAGGGATAAAGGATACAAGAAGCGGGATCGCAGCAAATGCGTCTTCATATTTTGTGATGATCGTACCTGTGATAATGGAAGTAAGCATAAGGATGAGAAGCCATGGGATCCTGTTTTTTGCGTGGGCGAAAGTGGATGTATTAAAATAAGTTTTTTCGCTTGGATTAATGGCGGCCATCTTAGTGATATCTTCTGTTGCTTCTTCAACCATAACGTCCATAGCGTCGTCAAATGTGACGATTCCGACCATAAGTCCGTCTTTATCAAGTACCGGAAGCGCAAGCAGGTCGTATTTTCTGAATAATTGAGCCACTTCTTCTTTATCGGTATAAGTTCTTACGGAAATGATCTCTGTTTCCATCAGTTCACTGATCAGAATGCCATCGTCGGTCGTCATGAGATCTTTTGCGCTGACGATGCCGATCAGCTTCCTTTTATCTGTGACGTAGCAGGTATAGATCGTTTCTTTGTGAATACCGGTTTCCTTGATGTGAGCCATAGACTGTGCGACAGTCATAGACTGACGGATATCGACATATTCGGTTGTCATGATGCTTCCTGCGCTGTCTTCCGGATAATTAAGAAGTTGGTTGATCAGCGTTCTGTCAGACGGCGAAACCGTATCAAGAATACGATTTACGAGGTTTGCCGGAAGCTCTTCGAGAAGATCGACAGTATCATCCATGTAAAGGTCATCAAGGAGTTCCTTTAGTTCTTTTTCGGAAAACATGTCTACAAGGTAGGTCTGCATGGAAGTTTCCATATTGGCAAATACTTCCGCTGCCTTATCTTTCGGAATCAGCCGAAATGCAAGAGCAAGCTCTTTATCGTCAAGTTCTGACAGTAATGAGGCTATGTCCACTTCGTTCATTACATCTAAAATGCTTCTCACAGCTTTGAACTGACGCTGGCCGAGAAGCTGTACAAAAATGTCTTTGTTCATGATAAATACCTCTCTTTATGTAATTTTTTTCGATCAGACTGTGTATATGACAACTGACACCGGAGTCCATAACCTCACCACCTTTCAATATGGAACGCACAGGGCGCTTCCGCAAAATAAAAACCGTCATTTTTAAAGTGACGGAATCATAACAATATTTTTACTGCTTTATTTTAGTTTACAGGGGAAAAAGTGTCAAGAAAAACATATGTAAAAATGGATGAAAAATTAAGAAAAATCTGTTATAATCAATAAAGCATATGGCAATAACTAATAGAAAAGAGGATTTATTATGGAGTACAAGATCACAGGCTGCAAGCCGGAGAAATTATTTCATTTTTTTGAAGATATCAGCGCAATCCCGAGAGGATCGGGAAATGAGAAGGGTCTTAGCGACTATCTTGTGAAATTCGCAAAAGACAGAAACCTCTGGGTTTACCAGGATGAAAGTAATAATGTGATCATAAAAAAAGAAGGAAGCGAGGGGGCAAAAGACAAAGCTCCTGTTATGCTTCAGGGACATATCGATATGGTATGCGATAAACTTGCCGGAGTCGAGCATGATTTTGAAAAAGACGGGCTTGATCTCATTGTAAAAGACGGCGTTCTTTACGCAAACGGAACGACTCTCGGAGCAGACAACGGAGTAGCGGTTGCCCTTATGATGACAGTTCTTGACGATAAAGAATTAGAGCACCCTCCTGTAGAGTGTGTGTTTACGACGTCGGAGGAAATCGGACTAAACGGCGCTCAGGCGCTTGATAAGTCTCAGATCACAGCGCGTACGATGATCAACATGGATTCAGAAGAAGAAGGAGTCGCAACAGTTAGCTGTGCCGGCGGACTTCGTGTTCAGCTTACAAGAAAGATAGAAAGAGTGCAGGCAGAAGGAACATTAGTTCAAATAAAAGCAGAAGGCCTTCTCGGCGGACATTCGGGAACGGATATTGATAAAGAGCGTCAGAATGCGAATCTTCTGATGGCTCGTATGGCAGATCATCTTCTGAAAAATACAAAAGGACTTCTTGTGAACTTTGCAGGCGGAACAAAAGATAATGCAATTACAAGAGAGTGTGAGATGTCTCTTATCTATGCAGATTCGGCAGAAGCACAAAAAGCAGAGAAACTTGCATGTGATCTCGCAGAAGTATTTGCAGATGAAATCACATCTTTTGAGCCGGATTTCTCCTGCGAGATCGCAGTGACGGAAGGCCAGAGCGCAATGGCGGTTCAGGAAGAAGATGCAAAGGCATTCGTAAGTCTGATGCGTCTTGCTCCAAACGGAATTTACAGACGAAACATCAAGATGAACGGGTTTGTCGTTGTATCGTCTAATATGGGAGTAGTCAGAACAGAAGAAGATTATATTATGGTTGCGGTTTCTCCCAGATCGTCTGTTGCAAGCCTTCAGGAAGATACAAAATCGCGTTTCGCACTTCTTGCAGAGACGTTTGGATTTGAGATTGAGTACAGCGGAGAATATCCGGGCTGGAGTTATGCGGAAGAATCTAAGATCCGCGATCTGTTTGTAGAAAGCTACCGCGATCTGTTCGGAAGTGAACTTCGTTTGGAGGCGATTCATGCAGGACTTGAATGCGGACTTTTTTCAGAAGCAATTCCGGGACTGGATGCGATCGCAGTAGGTCCGACACTGAATAATGTACACACTCCGGATGAGAATGCTCCGCTTGATTCGCTTGAGCGTTTCTATGAGCTTCTTAAAGATGTTCTTTCAAGATTGGCCAGAGCATAAGAAGAACAGGGAGATTTGATTAAAAATAAGTGTTCTGTAAAAGAATGGGCGGGATCTTGAAGATGCCGCTTTTTCTTTGCGACCGGGAGTTTGTTTCAGATCAGCGCTGGAGAGTAGATATGAATGAGTTTTATGAAGAATTAAAAAAGGTACTGGATCTTTCTGACGGGGATGTTTGGACGGAGACTGTTTTGTGCGGCAAAGATGCCGGAAAGAAGCGGATTCTTTCCGGGATTTTTGCTCAAGACGAAGAACAAAATGAAAGACCGGACGAAAAGAAAAAGGAAAACAGAGAAAAAAGCGGATGTGAAGGCAAGAGCAGAATCTTCCGTGAACGAATCGGAAGAATTCCCCGTCTTGTAATTTGCGGCGGAGGACACGTTTCGGCTGCGGCTACGAAACTCGGGAAGATGCTTGGGTTTGAGGTGACTGTTCTTGAGGATCGTCCGAAATTCGCAGATCATGTAAGAAAAGCCGGAGCAGATAATGTCATTTGCGCTCCTTTTAAGGAAGGACTTGCAAAGATCGGCGGTGACTCGGATACATGGTTTGTCATAGTGACGCGCGGTCACAGATACGATGCGGAATGTCTGGAAATAATCGTGGAAAAGCAAAATGCATATATCGGGATGATGGGCAGTAAACGGCGGGTTGCAATCGTAAAAGATCAGCTTGAGAAAAAAGGTATCGACAGAGAAGATTTAGAGCGGGTACACACGCCGATAGGATTGAAGATCAAGGCAGAGACTCCGGAGGAGATCGCCGTTTCGATCATGGCGGAAATAATCGAAGTAAAAAACAGCAGAGAAAAAGCGGGCGGATATTCAAAAGAGTTGTCGGAGAAGCTTTTTGAAAAGAAAAATGATACAAAAGAAAGTTTTAAGGAACCATCATTGAAAAAAGTGCTTGCGACTATCGTTTCCCGAAAAGGATCTGCGCCTAGAAGCGTAGGAACGAAGATGCTGATAATGGAAGACGGAAGCATAACGGGTACGATAGGCGGAGGATGTGTAGAAAGTGAAGTCATGCAAAAAGCCCTGCTTATGATGCGAAAAGGCGAACCTGTATTTCAACTTTGTAAAGTCGATATGACGGCAGACGACGCAGAAGAGGAAGGAATGGTATGCGGAGGCGTCGTAGAAGTGATGCTTGAGATGATATAACCGAAAAGGAAAGGAGGCAGTGAAATGAAAAGAAAATCGGTTTTTATTTTAAAAGGAAATATTGTATACAGCAAAAATCAGAAAGAATTTTCGATTTGTGAAAATGGATATGTAGTCTGCAAAGACGGAATCGTGGAGGGCGTCTATAAGACGCTTCCGTTTAAATTCGGAGGAAATCCGATACGGGATTACAAAGACGCGCTGATTATTCCGGGATTTACAGATCTTCATGTTCATGCGCCTCAGTATTCGTACCGCGGTCTGGGAATGGATATGGAATTGTTAGAATGGCTCGAAACGAATACGTTTCCGGAGGAATCGAAGTTTTGTGATTTAGACTATGCAGAAAAGTCATACCGGATTTTCGTGAAAAATATGCAAAAGAGTGCAACTACAAGGGCGTGTGTATTTGCGACTCTTCACAGGCCGGCGACTGTTTTGCTTATGGATATGCTTGAACAAAGCGGGCTGAGTACTTTTGTCGGGAAAGTGAATATGGATCGGAATGCGCCGGATTATTTAGTTGAAGAAACGAAAAAGTCGACAGAAGAAACTTTAAAGTGGATTGAGGAGACAATTCAGAAAAACTACAGTCGTACATATCCGATCCTTACGCCGAGATTTATTCCGACGTGTACCGATGAGGTTATGAAAGAACTAAAAAAACTTCAGAAACGTTATGAGCTTCCGCTTCAGTCACATTTGTCGGAAAACTTCGGGGAGATCGCATGGGTAAAAGAACTTTGTCCGTGGTCTGAGTTTTACGGAGACGTTTATGATACATTCGGATTGTTCGGTAAAGATACACGTACGATTATGGCGCATTGTGTACACAGCGATGAAAGAGAGATCAGCAGGATGAAAGAAAACGGCGTATTTATCGCACACTGTCCCGAGTCTAATATGAATGTGTCTTCCGGGATCGCGCCGATAAGAAAGTTTCTTGAAGAAGGACTTCATGTCGGATTGGGAAGCGATGTGGCAGGAGGAAGTACGGAAAATATGTTTCGGGCAATGGCTCATGCCGTTCAGGCGTCAAAACTGCGTTGGCGTATTTGCGACGATAGTTTAGAAGCGCTGACGTCAGAAGAAGTTTTCTTTATGGCGACAAAAGGAGGAGGAGAATTTTTCGGGAAAGTTGGAAGCTTTGAACCGGGATACGAATTTGATGCAGTCGTTCTGGATGACAGCAGGCTTGCGCATCCCCAGGAACTTGATATAAGAAGCCGACTGGAACGGATGATCTATCTGGCGGATGAACGGGAAGTAGTCGGAAAATATGTAAAAGGAAAAGAAATCGATCTTTCTTAAGGAAAAGAGAAAAATAAAAGACAAATAAAAGATAAATAAATGAAGAAACAGCCCGCGGAGAATGAAACCTTCGCGGGCTGTTTCTTGAAAAGAATTCGGCTTATCCTTTCGATGTTTAATTTTCTTCAATGACCGCGATTGTTTCCACCTCGCACAAAACTCCTTTCGGGAGATCTTTTACGGCGACGCAGGAACGGGCGGGTTTTCCTGTAAAATATTTTGCATATACTTCGTTAAATGCGGCAAAATCAGACATATCGGCAAGAAAGCATGTCGTTTTTACAACATCTGTAAAAGAAGCGTTTTGGCTTTCGAGAAGTCCTTGTATATTTTTCATAACTTGCTCTGTCTGTTCCCGGATCGTTGTTCCGATGACTTCACCGGTTTCCGGAGAAAGAGGAATCTGACCGGAGAAAAACGCAGTTCCATTTACTACAATACCTTGTGAATATGGTCCGATCGCTGCCGGTGCTTTGTTTGTTTCAACATATTTTAACATTATATCTACCTCCTGAAAAAATATTTTGCATTCTCTTATCATACATCAAAAAATTCGCCTTGTATATATTTTTAGGCGAATCCGAAAGTGTACCGTGCTTGTTTTTGAGGTGTGCTCAGATGAAAAGAAGAGGGGGAAAGCATAATGGGCGATTATTGCATTTCATTATATTTAATGATATTCTAATAGAAGATAAAAGGCGGTATGAACAGGAAAAACGGGAGAGGAAAAAGAGAAAAAATCTTCGGAGATTTTCCTGTATCAAGGAAGGATAAAGATCAGTCAGAAAGAGGAAAAGTAAGATGGGTATACGAGAGACAAAAAAAGATAATTCAGAGTTGTTTAAGTGGGACGGAAAGCCGTCGGCGGGACAGGTATTTCCCCTTGCGGCGCAGCATGTGCTTGCGGCGGTAGTCGGATGTGTGACGCCGGCAATTTTGGTTGCAAATGCGGCGAATAATGCGGGAGGCAATGTAGATATGGGACTTTTAATACAGATGTCTCTTGTCTTTGCGGCGCTGTCTACGCTGCTTCAGTTATATGGAAATAAAATCAGGATCGGATCGGGGCTTCCGGTGATCATCGGCGTGAGTTTTGCTTACGTTCCGACGATGACGGCAATCGCCGCACAGGCAAAAAGCATTGATACGATTCTCGGAGCGATGCTCATAGGCGGCGTGATAGCGATTATTGTAGGATTGACGATCAAACAGATCAGAAAAGTATTTCCGCCGCTTGTGATCGGCACGGTTATTTTTGCGATCGGGCTGTCTTTGTATAAAACAGCGATCAATTATATGGCAGGAAATCCGGCCAATACATATGAGCTCGTAGTAGAACAACAGGGAAAGACGCCGGCGCTTGTGTTTGGTTCCTGGCAGAATTGGGTCGTTGCTTTTGTGACGCTTGCAATCGTCGTTGCGTTAAATCATTATGGGAAAGGTCTTTTTAAACTGGCGTCAATATTGATCGGGCTTTTGTGTGGATATGTGCTCGCGCTTTGCTTTGGAATGGTAGATTTTTCAGTTCTTTCAAGCGCGGGATGGTTTCAGATCCCGAAACCGATGGAGTTTGGTATGAAATTTGAAATATCGGCGATCATACCTTTGGCAATTTTATTTTTAGTCAATTCCATTCAGGCGATGGGAGATTTTTCCGCAACTACAAGCGGCGGAATGGATCGTCTCCCGACAGACAGGAAATATTATCAGCGCTTTTTTCGGCTGTCCTCCGACGGCAACATTCAGTCAGAATGTCGGCATTGTAGGTACGACGAAAGTGATTTCAAGAAGGGTGTTTGCGACATCGGCGGGAATCCTTCTTGTAGCCGGTCTGATTCCGAAGTTTTCGGCTTTATTAAGGACGATTCCGCAATGCGTGCTTGGAGGCGCGGTCGTTTCGGTGTTTGCTTCTATCGCAATGACGGGAATCCGACTGCTTGTAACGGAAAAACTGACTGCCCGTAATGCAACGGTAGCCGGACTTTCTATTGCGATCGGAATGGGTGTTTCATTAAGCGGCGGATGTCTGGATCAAATGACGCAGAGTATCCACAGCGCTTTGAACCTGAGTATGAATCTTGAAAACTTTCAGGCGATCATAAACAATACATTTGCATCCTCTCCGGTTGTTTTGGCGACAATTTTCGCCGTAATACTGAACTTGATCCTTCCGAAGGAGAAAACGACGGAAAAGGAAACGAAATTACGTTAAGTAAAGAACGAATTATTTTTATAAAAGGTATAAAATCAAGTAGAAAGAAGGGGATTAATGATGAAACGGTTATTCAAAGGAGGAACGGTAGTCAGCGGGGAAGGTCTGAAAAAGATCGATCTTTTGGTAAAAGGGGAAAAGATTCTTGCGGCAGGGAAAAATCTTGAATTTCAGGATGCGGAAACGATCGATGTGAGAGGAAAGCTTCTTTTTCCGGGTTTTATAGATGCTCATACGCATATGGCGGCAAAGTTTAATGATATTACGGCGGCAGACAAGTTTGAAACCGGAACAAAGGCAGCGCTGGCAGGCGGAACGACGTGCATCATAGATTTTGCAGAGCAGAAGAAAGGAAAAAGTCTGAAAGAAG
>OGHF01001583.1_pt1 | contig 13221 bp, 10 predicted proteins | sample 1571481 | NCBI WGS metagenome assembly OGHF01 (sample SAMEA2581952, study PRJEB24529) | metagenome | biome: Human gut stool | place: China | collected 2011
AGCAGCTTTGCCAGTTCGCTGGGGAGAGGATCGCCCCTCTGCTTGTTGCTGTTCCGCATTTCCCGGACAGCTTCAAGATCGGTCATCTCGCGGACGATACAGGGCATTTCCTCCAGCCCGGCCCGTGTACCACCGTGATGGCGGCGGTGGCCCGCGATAATCTCATAGCCCTTGCCGTCTTTTTCCGGGCGGACGGTGGCGGGGGTCATAATGCCGTGTTCCTTGATCGTCCCCACCAGATCGTTCATCGCCTTATCGTCCTGCACCTTGTAGGGGTGCTCCCGGAACGTATGGAACGGATGAAGCTCCGCCATTTTCAGATAGACGATTTTTCCCTCTTCCACCGGGCGGGGCGGCACGTCAGGCGTGGGCGGCAGATTGATCTCCGGCGGCGGGACTGTCGCCTCTTTGACAGGAGCGGTCTTTCCCGGCTTGACCGCCTTAGCGGATTTAGACGCAGGCGCACCGCCGGAGTCCGTTTCCTTGCCCTTGTCAGCTTTCTTACCTCTGGACACTTTGTCCAGAACAGAGGGCGGAGCCTCCTCACGGGCCGCCTTGTCAACCTTAGACGGGTGGCCTGTGCGGGGCTCCACCGCTTTTTCCTTTTTCCCCGCAGACACCCCGGCCTGCTCTTTCGGGGGACGGCCCCGGCGCTTTTTCGGCTTATCCGCCTCCGGCGCTTTTTCCTCCGCAGCAGGAGCAGACACTTCCTTTTTGCCGTTGTCGGCAGACTGGAGTTCTGACAGATTGATCACCTTTCCAGCCGGAGCCGGTGTATCTTCGCCCATTCCGGGAAGAACAGTCTGCTGTGTGTGCTTGTCGGCAGACGGCGGATCGGGCTCCACATGATCGGGGGCCGCTTTATCTTCGCCAGAAATAGCAGGCGCATTATTTTCCTCCAGCGGGGGCAACTCACCCTGGCCAGGCGGAGATAGGGTTTCCTGGGCCTTATTTTTCTCCGGGCCCATGTTCACTTTTTCATCGGCCATTTGCTAACCTCCTTTTTGATGGGATAAAGAAAGGCCAGACCTCCCGGCCCGGCCAGCAAAAATAATTCCCCCTTTCATTTGCAATTTGAAATCAGCACCACTCCTTTCCAAAACCAAGCCATAAAAAAACGCCGCTTTTCCTTTGAAAAAAGCAGCGTTTTAGTATAGGTTGGCTCGGTTTTCGTTGTGATTTATGATTATGCCTTTGTAAAGAAACCTAACCTCCTTTGTAATGATATAAAAATTGCCAGGCATTACAGCCTGGTAGTTTTCAATATCCTCTTTTTAGCTTTCAGAAAAAGAACATTTCCCGTATTTTATGAATGGGACACTACATAGTTTGCCTGTCTCGCTATCCACGCTTTATAGCGACACCCATTTTCTGAAATAGAGGAACATTGGAACAAAATTGTTGTACTTCAATGTATCACTTTTAACCGCTTCGTCCAATTTATTAGAACGGACTTAAAAAATAGAAAAATTGTTTAATTTTGCAGAAAAAAGTTCCGGCTGCTGCGTATGGTCATTTGCTTCAGCTTCTTAACGCATTTGTTCCAATTTTTATGGATTATTTAAAATGGAACAAAACGCGTTGACATACAATGCGTACTTAGATATAATATAGGTGTACCATATGTAATATTATCGGGAGGGTGGAACATGGAAGCTTTGGGACTTATCCCAAAACTATTAAGAGCCGGGATAGATGGAGATCGAAAGATGATGGAAGCGACGGCATTAATGATTGTTAGGAAATTAAGAAAAGACCATCCAGATATAGCAGAGGAAATATCAAAAACCTTATCATATATGGGAACCTCATCAGTATCTACGCGTTCAATCAATCTTCCGCCGCTACCACTCGACAAGGAGTCGCGGTACGCACTTGTTAATGTCGAGGAACCAGTACAGGTTTTGCCGCCAGTTCTTAACGAATATACACAGCAACAAATAGATGATTTTGTAAAAGAAAGAAATTTACTTGCTCAATTTGTAGAAGCCGGAATCACACCACCTAATAGCCTTTTGCTGTTCGGTCAACCTGGAGTCGGAAAAACTTATATTGCCCATTGGCTTTCATACCAATTGAACTTGCCACTTGTCACTTTAGATTTGGCTACTGCAATTTCAAGTTACCTTGGTCGTTCAGGACAAAATATACGAAGTGTTTTTGACTATGCCAAAGCACAACCGTCGATACTTTTTTTAGATGAATTGGATGCAATCGCTAAGAGGAGAGATGATACAGGGGATTTAGGAGAGCTAAAGCGGTTAGTTAATGTATTGCTTAAAGAAATTGAGGAGTATCCTGTTATGGGTGTTATTGTTGGAGCGACAAATCATCCAGAGCTCCTTGATAAAGCAATTTGGCGTCGATTTGATAGAACACTTGTGATAGAGATGCCGGAACTTTCAGAGAGGAAAAAATTGATAGTTAGACATTTAGATGAGTATGTTGATGTTTTGGAAAATGATACTATTGACTATATTTCGCTAAATGCTGCGGGTATTAATTCTGCTGATATATGCAAGTTGTGTAATCATATTAAGAGACAATTGATTTTAAATCCAGAAACTCATCCAAAGATTATTGCTTTAGCAGAATTATTTAAAATAAATATACCAAAAGATAAAAATGAAAAAATTAAAATTTGCAGTAATTTAAAACATGAATTTCCTCGTTTATCGCAAAGAGATATTTCTCAAATAACACACATACCACTTACATCTGTATCCAGATATTTAGCTATAGGAAAGAAGGAAGGGTAAAATGGGAAAGCATCCTATCATTGCAAATGGAGAAATCTATGCAGAACCTGTCTCTAAGGCCCTTGGTGGCGGTCCCAAAGATCTTCCACGAGATTATTTTGAAGCAAAGCGGAGAGTTCTTGATGCGCTTGACGCATTAGAGCAAGATATTGAGGATAGCAAGGAATTTTTCCTTGACGAAAGAATTATTTGCATTAGACTTGAACCTAAATTTGAAGCAAAATCGTATGTACCAAATGCCATTATAGGCGCCATGTCCAGTGGAGAATCTCAAATTGTTGGAGGAAGAAAATATACGGTATCAACTGATCAAGGCGATTTGTCAGCAAAACTATACTTTGTTCGTACAACCGATAAAGGGATTAATCAATTAAAGGCGACCATTCAAGCGGGAAGTCGAGATAATGTCGAACAATGGCAACAGCAACTCCGATCCGTACACACGATTAACCTTTTAAAACCAGATGAGAAAGTCATGGGTTTTGACGATAAGTGGCAGTCTGGAACAGTTGAATTTGTATTGCATCCGCTGCCATCAAAGACTGAACACGAAATATCCGTATTCTTTGAACAAAGTGGTATTGATATAAAAAGATCAAAAATGAAAACTTATGATGACGGCATAACGTTTATAAGCGCAATTTGTTCAGATATTAATGTTCAGCGCATTAAAAATTATAATCCATTAAGAGCAATACACCCTATAGGAAGTATTAGTATAACCCCTATCAGAAATATCGGAGATAGTCATTGCCCGTCTGTACAACCTATGTCTACAAAGCCCGAGATAAATATTGGCGTATTTGATGGTGGTGTAGACCCCACTATCCCACTATTAAAGGATTACGTTACCGCAATCGATGGATCTTCAAAGCCAGCTATTGATGAATTTGTTGGGCATGGTTCTGGTGTTTGTAGTGCAATTCTATACGGAAACTTAGCCGGGAAAAAAGCTACAGATATTCTTGATGCGCCATGTGTATCTATCGATTGCCACCGTGTGTTGCCTACACAAGATTACCTGGATTATGATTTATATGAAGTAATTGACTATATTGAAGATGTTGTCCCCAAATTTCCTGAAACAAGATTGTATAATCTTTCAATTGGTCCGCAAGGCGCCATTGTTGATGATAGTATTAGCCGATTTACTTATGCGCTGGACAAGCTTTCATATGAAGTGCCCGAAGGGATAGATAATCCGTTATTTGTAGTTGCCGTAGGGAATGATGGCGAATTACCACCAACGTTTAACCGCATCCAGGCACCATCTGATATTGTAAATGGGCTTGGAATCGGAGCTTATACATATGATGCAAATGGCAAAAAAGTTCCTACGAGTTATAGTTGTGTCGGACCAGGGAGAGAAGGTGCAAAAACAAAGCCGGATTTATTAGATTTTGGCGGAAGTGTCGATCATCCGTTTATTGTTCCTTCCTTGAATCATGTATCAGTTTGTGCCACTGCAGGAACAAGCTTTGCAGCTCCGCTAGTTACGGGGAAAATTGGTAGACTTATAGCTACAAGTGAACAGGTATCTCCTCATATGGGAAGAACTTTGTTAATCCATAATGCAGAAATTGACGAATCACTTCCCAAGTGTTCCCAAGGCTTTGGATTTTCTCCCGAGAATGTAGCTAATATACTTGAGTGCACAGACAAATGCGTTACAATCATGTATTCTGGTCTGATCATGCCTACTCAATATCTAAGCTTGCCAATCTTTGCGCCACATATAAATGAAATGCACGGTAATGTAACAATTAGCTGGACAGTATCTGTAGTTGTCGCTCCGTATTCAAATGATCCCGATGCTTATACTAACAACTGCTTGGAAGATGTTTTTTCTCCTCACAGTATGATTTTTAATTTTACAAAGCGTGGTTCACAGACCAAAAGAATAAATCTACTGGATGAAACACAGATTCCTCGTGTTCGAGAATTAATTGATAACGGATACAAACAGTCAAGTGTGCCTGTAAGCCATCCAGCGAAGAAACTATGGGACGAAGACGATTTACGCGCAGTTGATTTGAAATGGGATACTATAATTCATAAAGAAGTGAGCATGAGAAGCGGTTCACTTTTTAATCCCACACTTACCCTCCACGCATTAGGCCGAAATGGCTTTGAGTCTGAAGGGATAAAATATAATGTTGCGGTTACGATTGATGCGCCTAAATATACCGGAAGTTTGTACGATGCAGTCCTTCAAACTTACCAATATCTTACCCCAATAGAGATTAGGAATATTAACCGTTTGATGGTCTAAAACTCTACGAATGTAATTTCTAAACAACGAGTGTCCCTGCGTACCAAAAGCGCTCTCTCCACCCCCTTTTAGGGGGGGCGTTACACGCTTGTACGGGGAGAGCGCTTGAATGGCATTCAAGAGGTCAGCGGTTCGATCCCGCTTATCTCCACCAAAACAATAACTCACACAGTCAATGCTGTGTGAGTTATTGTTTTATCCAAGAAGAATATGAGGACGAACACTCAGTTAAAAGATGTGTTCCTAAGCCCGTGCAAAAAATGCACGGGCTTTTTTTATTTTCAATGAAGTAACAAGATTGGAGGTTTACAGTGGGGAGTAAATTTTTTGAGGAACTATCCCGGTGTCTCGGAAAGGAGCAAATTGAATCCCTTAGCAAAGAGGACAGGCGGCTGGAGATTTTTCTCGATGGACAGCCTGTCCTTTCTGTTTCTCCTGGGAACGAAGTATTTATGCTTCCGTCCGGAAGCAAGAATCCAGAGGCCAACGAGCTGTATCACAGGGTCGCCATTGCAGCCGACAGAGTATTTGAATATGTGGAGGCTATGGAAAACACCCCCCTGCTCCGTGCTCGTGGTCTTGACAATAAGTTTCATCTGCTTGCGGATTTCGGCGGGGCTGTGCTGGCGGGCAGAGAGCGAGGCACCGGCCGGGGCTATGAGTTCGTTACATGGATCTGGGATTATGAAAGGGTCGGCGTCAGCCATGGGCACTATTATGAGGATGATTTTGCAGGAGCCAAACGGGACTTCGCTGTCCGCTCTGGTCTGATCCCCAAAGCCAGTCTCTTCTCCAATGAGGAGTTGACAGAGATTTATCGTGCAACGGATCATCTGTTGGCAGAAGACCCAAATTTGAATGACAAACAGATAAGAGCCATCCAAGAAGCCAGAATCAAAATCGAGTTCTCTGTCCCCGACTTGGACACCCAATTGGAACACAGACAGGATTATAGCCCTCAGATGGAGATGTAGGGCTCGGCATTGGAGGAATACGATGAGAATGAATGCTGTGTTATCAAATCCGAAGCATCCCGAGTACGGACAGTTTACCGTTCCCCTCCCAATCCCGCACAACCAGTATGACGGAATCATGGAGGCGCTGAATGCGATGGATATGGGAGATCCCCTGGCGAGGGACTGCCAAATGGACGAGATCCTTGGTGAGTACCCCATCCTGAAGCGACTGGAGGGAAAACCTGTAAATATCGACGAGCTGGACTATCTGGCCAAGCGGCTGGACAGCTTCTGTTATGCACAGGAGGGCGCTCAGTTCCAGGGTGCGGCGGTCAGCTACGACTATTCCGACATGACCGACCTAATCAACTTGACATTTTCCTGCCAGCAGGTCACGGTCATCACAGATTTTTCTGATTTAGAGCAGGTCGGCAGAGATCATTACATGGTGCTGAATGGCGGCTGCGCCAGCAAAGAGGAGCTGGACGCCCTTGACGGCTATGAAACCGCTCTGCTCCTCATTGATGAGGGCAATGGAGTCATCACACCATACGGAGTAGTCTATGACAACGGTATGCGACTCTCGCAGCTCTATGATGGGCGTCATTTTCCGCAGTATTTCTATGAGCCTCCCCTGCTGACCCTGACGGTACAGCAGAGTAAGGACGCTCCCAAAACCTGGTTGTATCTGCCTGCGCCAGATCTCCATATCAAGCGTTCCTTGGTTCGGGCAGGGATCGTTGATCCGGCGGATATGAGGCTGTCATTTCAGGGGAGCGAGTTTCCGGATGCCGTAGACTGTGTTTTGGATATGGAGTCAGAGTGCCTGGAGGAGCTGAATAAGCTGTGCCAGGCGATTCAACAACTGAGTACCGATGAAATAAAAAAACTGGGCGCGGTGGTGGAATACGCACGGCCGGAAACCGCCGCACAAGTCAGGCAGCTGGCAGAGAATCTGGAGCAGTTTGACTATGCCCCTGGTGTCCAGAATGTGGAGGAATATGGCCGCTACATGATTCAGAAATCCGGCAGGTTTGAGTACGACGAAAACCTGCGTGATTACTACGATTATGCCCGATACGGACTGGAGCGCATGAATGCGGAGGAAGGACGGGTCGTAAAGAGTGGATATGTTTCCTATCATGGGGTACTCACACTGGAAGAACTGATGATGGACGACCCTGCGGAGCAATACCAGCGGAATCAAGGCTTTAATTTTCAGATGACCTAAGTTTTTTCTGATAGACTTTCCGCTATCGTTGTGGTATTGATTGTGTTCATAAAATAATGGAGGTGAACTAAATGATGTGGCAAACACAAACGACAATAGAATATCCCTTTGCGCTTCGGCCCGCTTCCATTTAGGAGGCGGGCCTTTTCTATTCCCAGATGGACGAGGCCGAGGATGCGGTGCTGGGAACGGTAGGCCATATACGGATGGACTTCGGAGCTTCCGGAAAAGAGTTCTACCACACTTGGTGGCCCCACAACGGCGACCAGTTCAACACGGGGGAATTCAAAGACGAACTTCAGAAGTTTGTGGATATGCTCCGGTCGGATGGTCCCCTTACGAATCTGGCTTCGATGAGAAACTACTGCTATCAGCACGGCGGTAAGATCACCGAGGACGGCCGATGCTTCGGCTATATCGCGGAGACGGAGCACTACCGCTACTGCCTGCGCTGCACCCCTTCCCCTGGGGAATATCAGGGGTACCTTTATTCCTACGACCTGCGCCAGCAACGGATGGCCCAACAGGCAAAGCCTGTGGGTCGGATCACCTACGCCAGTGGTGAAGAACAGACCTTCACAGATGCCCAGAAATACTTGGACACCATTCGGGAGGAACTTCCATATCAAGCCACCACAGGCTTCCGCTATGAAACGCTGACGGACGATCCCGCAGTGCGGAAGGCGGTGGACGACATTCTGCTGGACTTTGCTGGGGAGGAGAACCCCCGGAGGGGCTGCAATTATGGCTTGACAGAGGCTGGGAAACAGGCGCTCCGAGAAGCCGCCGATCCCGACCGTCCCCACACCTACGCATGGTTCGTGATGACCGACTGCAACATCCCCGGAGAGCAAATCTACCGGGACTTGACCTTGGAGGAGGCCATCCGCACCTACCTGGACAGTGACCGGCCAGAGAAACGGCTGGGCGTCACCAAGGACGGTATCGCCACAGTGGATCTGGTTCGGTCGCTGAATGGAGAACAGCACTTCTTCACGGATCACTTGCAACTGGACAGTTTCAAGCGCGACCCAGAAATCGCCGCCGCAGTGAAAACGCTCCGATTGGAGCTGGAACAAAATACGCCCCAGCAGGGCATAACGATTGGAGGACTATCATGAGAGAGGTCTCGAGAGAATGGCTGGAATTCCTGCGGGAGCAGTATCCCAAAGGAAGTCGTGTTCGGCTGACGAAGATGGGCAACGATCCTCACCCTATTCCACCCGGCAGCATGGGCACTCTGAAATATATCGATGATGTAGGGCAATTTCATGTGAAATGGGACAACGGCAGAGGCCTTGCCTTGATCATTGGTGAGGACCAATTTCAAATCCTGCCTCCTGAGCCCCAGACGATCAAGTTTTATATGCCACTCACGGCCCAGCTCTATGCTTACGACGACTGGGGAGATCTGGAGGAGTATGGCAACGACCTGGATGGGCGTGAATTGAGGGACTATCAGTCATGTATTCACGAAGCACTGCTGGAAAACCAGATGCCTGAAGAAAAAAACCGTGGTCTGATGCACTGGTATGACAAACCGGACGGCGTAAACACGAAAGTCCAGTCCGTGATGCTGGATGTGGAAAGCCGTGACGGTCAGTTGTGGGGTGTGGCCGAATGCAAGGTGAATGGGACACTTCTTCCGGAGGAAAAGGAGGCCCTTGCTGAGTACATTTCCGGTCAGGCATCGGACGGCTGGGGAGAGGGTTTCGAGCAGCGAGCCATCAAACTGAACGATGGAGAACTCTATGTGAGCCTTTGGAACTCCAGCAACTGGAGCATTCAGACGGAAGAAGAAAGATTTTCGCCGGACTCCCTCACCCGCCTGCCTGACCTGTGCTGGTCAGTTCTCCCCGGTGAAGGGACGCTTATTTGCATCAAGCGTGGCGAGAGCGGCTACTATCCCAGCGACTGGAGTACAAAGGATCGAGCGCAGAACCGCTGGCTGGACTACAACAATCAACGGCGAGGCATTACACCGGCCCAGGAACAAGCCATGCTCACCGGCAGTATGTGCGGTTGGGATGTGCCGGGGGCAGACCCTAAGTGGTATGAGGAGCAGCAGGAACAAAATGGAGGTGAAATGACTCTTGGGTGATGAAATTTTTAGCGTCTACCTGACCCCCGCCGACTACAGCAAATTGGCCTACGCCAAGCTGGATCTTCCAGCCAGCCCATGGAAACTGCTGGACGCGATGGATAAGGTGCGGCTCCCAGAGGGAGATTCCTTGTATTTGGAGATCACAGATTACCGTGACTTTGAGGTGCTGCGCTCCAGTCTTGTATGTTCAGCAACAAACCTGCTGGAGCTGAATGACCTGGCAGAACGCCTCTCCAGGCTGAATGAGGTTCAGCGCATCGCCTTCGAAGGACTGGTTCGGGTGGATTTCCAGAAACAAGAATCCATCACACTGAAACGCCTTCGGGATCTGGCAGAAAGTGTGGACTGCTGCCATGTGGTGGAATCGGTTGTATCAGATGGACAGTTAGGGCGATTTTACGCAGAGAATGGTTTTGTTCCGGAAGTGGAAGGAATGTCAGATGCGGCATTTGAGCTTCTGGACTTTGAGAAGGTCGGGAAAATGGCACGCATGGGCGAATGCGGCGTATATGTTCCCAGTGGAATCTCCGGCTTGGGTGGCTATGTAGTACAGCACTCCGACTTGAAGTCGGCGCCGGAAATCACGCTGAATCAGCCTGTCGAGCCGGCCTATACAATCCACCTGCGGTTGACTGCACACCATGATAATCTCCCCTTTGCCGGAACCGATGTGGTGGATTTGAAGCTTCCTGCCGAAGATAACGCATTGGAGATGGCAGTGCGCTGCCTGGGATATGTTGATTGGGGCGCCGTTGAGTGTACCTGCATGGACTGCAAAGTCCCGCAATTGGCGGAACACATTACCAACGCAGTACCTTTTGAAACCATCGAACGGCTTGGAGATGTACTTACCCAAATGTCGGCCGCGGCTCTCCCTGCCTACAAGGCACTCATGACAGCGACACATTGCCAGAATATTGTAGATGCTCTGGATCTGGCAGAACAGCTTGACGAGTATATCCTTTCTCCGAGCATCGCATCCCCTGAAGATGCAGCGGCAGAGGAACTGGCTTTCATTCTTCCGGAGAAGGCCGCCAAGATGATCCGTCCTCATATCAATCTTCACACCTATGGGCAAGCGATTCTGGCGTCCCGCAATAACATTCAAACGGAGTACGGGCTGCTGGAGCGCCGGGATGGACAGTCCATTCAAACCATTGGGCAACAGAAACAGGAACCGCAGCTGGGCGGGATGGAGCTTGGATAAGGTGTAAGAGCCGGAGGCGACTATCAGTACGACCGGCCTCCAATGGTATAAAGCCACCTCTACGCATATGGAAAGACCTGCTAACAAAAGTCAAGTAGAAATTTCAGGTTTTGGGAGCAGCGAAAAAGGCAACACAAAATCAAGCCGCTGAGCAACTCAAAATCGAAACGGCGGCCAGCCAGATGGTATAGCGCAGGGAAATCAGTCGTGTTCCAGGGAATCCAAATAGGCTTTCACAGAAGCGTAGTAGATACGCAAGAACTTGTTGGCGGATGCCATCATGTAGACACGGTATGGCTTGCCCTCAGAGCGTTTCTTGTTCATGAACTGGTAGACCGGCTCATCCATTGGGGCACATTGCAGGAGGACGCCCATCACCAGGAAAAGTGTCCTGCGCAGTGAGGCAGATCCCCTCTTGGAAATGCTGCGGCTGCGGACATCTATTTGGCCAGATTGGTAGGGCGGGGCGTCAATGCCTGCAAAGGCCACCAGCGCTTTCTTGGAATGAAAACGGCGCACATCGCCAATTTCAGCTATGAGTTGGGGGCCGAGTGTAGGGCCAACACCAAACATTTCCATCACTACAGGATACTCCGGCAGAGAAGCTGCCAGAGACTGCATCTCCTGCTTGAGAGCAGCTAATGCGGCGGAAGTTGTCTGGAGTTGGGAAATGGCCTGTTCTACCAAAAGTTTTGCCGTATTTGTTTTCGGCATGACACCGAAGCGTCCACAGGCAGAGGCATAAATATCCAACGCCTTATCTTGGCTGAAATTGTAGCCGTGCTTTCTGCACCACTTCTGGTACTTGGCGGTAAAGGCTTTCTTAGACAGACCACAGACACACTCGCAATGCCAAAAAGTGGCGACAAAGTCCACCCACTTCTCACTGCCATCGGCGCGGGGCGGACTGGTAAACAGGCGGTTTGCGTCTGGGAAAGCGGTGTCCAGCAGGGAGATCAGGTTGTTTTTCAGCATGGTCTGTACTTTGGAATACTGCTGGTACTGCCGGTAGCAGGTCTTCAGCATGAGCCGGGTGTCCTCTTCCGGAACATATCTCGGAAGTGTGAGCCAGTGGTCAAGGCCGTAGTTGGCCAGCTTCACGGCATCCTTCTTGTCGGTCTTGCCCCGTCTTAAACTGTTGTTCCCGTAGTCGTGCACCAGCATTGCATTGACTACGGAGACATAAAACCCCGCGCCGTGGAGCAGCCAGGCCACCGGCGCATGGTAATTGCCCGTGGATTCCATCACCACGCGGGTCTCACCGTCCAGGTTTTTGAGCAGCCTTGCCAGCTCGCTCAGTTCGCTGGCGGTGTGGCGCACTTCAAAGGGTGAAACCACTACCTCTCCGAAGGGCCGCATGACTGCAATCATGCTCTTACCTTTGGAAACATCGATGCCAACGCAGTTCATTCACATTCCTCCAACACAAAGAATCTGCAACCGGAAATCCATCTTTTCTCGCTGCCGATTCAATCTATTGGGTGACACGAACTCTCCGGCATCCGGTGGCTCAACCTGCTCAAATCGAACGCTGCAACAAGAGGATGGCTAACAGTCTTTCCAACGGACATAAAAGCCCAAGGAGGCAAGGGTCAGCCAGTTGCTCCTCTTATTGTAGCTTAGGCACGAGATGGAAAGAAAGCCGGACTGGCTGCCCGGCTTTCCTGTCCAAATTTATTGTAATAGGAGGTATTCTTAATACTCAAGCAAACGATCACCGCACCCGAGCAAGTGGATTTAACATCCATAGACTTTCCTGATATCCGTTGGCTCCATGGTGTGTTCTACTGCAACAGCAGCGGCTCTGGCCGCGACAAAAAATACCATCCCTGGTCAGGGGTAAAGACCGACCTCGGAGAAATCGAGGAAAAAGCGTGGTGTCAAATTGCTGAGGCATTGATCAACCGCAAGGGAGAATCTGCTCTGCTCAAGTCCCTCATTGAATGGGAGACGAACCACAACTATGCTCACGCTTCCAAAGAGGTGGTCAGAAAAGAGGCCCTGCAATTGCATGTAGCCAGGCTGTTTGATAACCCACTCTGGGTCCACTTTGTCCCATTCAACCGACAATATCGCCCGGAGGTGCTGGAAACAGCACATCTTGTTACAGTTGTGAATGAATGCTGTAATACGCCTGGCGAAGTGACACAAGAGCAGGTCGACCAATCTGCAAATGGTATGATTGCCTGTCCCTGCTGTGGACGATGGAGTCCCTTCCACTGCGTGGAGCAGGCAGAAAATGAAGAAAACAAACTGGGAATGGAGATGATGCCGCAGTGAGTACGCAGGATCTCAAACTTTTTGATTTGCTGGATGGCCTTGAAATGACCAAGTCACAGTATGAGTGGTTGGCGCGCCGGTTTGAAAACATGACTGCAAAAGAGGCTCTGCTGTTTCGCGGGGCCATGCAGATCGAGCAGCCGCAAGCAACCTGCGATGTAATGCAGATTGCCAATCAGCTGGAGCACTACGAATTGCTCTATGGAGCCGGGAACGACTTTGCCCTGGGTAACTTCGTCATGGAGCATATCTTCTACCCTTCCTCCCAGACTCGGGAATTTCTTGACCCGGCAAAGGTAGGAGCGGCGTATCGCCAAAAAGACGGGAATACTTTCTGCGATGGAAATTTTATCAGACCGCAAATTGCAAGTGCAAGTTGGACACCTGCACGGTAGAACTTAGTGAATCAGAG
>OGHF01001584.1_pt1 | contig 13217 bp, 13 predicted proteins | sample 1571481 | NCBI WGS metagenome assembly OGHF01 (sample SAMEA2581952, study PRJEB24529) | metagenome | biome: Human gut stool | place: China | collected 2011
TCTCCCTGTGTGCTGCCCCTTGTCCCCCTCTACGTCAGCTATCTGGCGGGAGGCGCCAGGGACGTGGACAGCGACGGCAATATCCGCTATCCCAGGGGAAGGGTACTGGTCAACACCCTGTTCTTTGTGGTGGGCATCAGCTTTACCTTTTTCCTGCTGGGGTTCGGCTTTACAGCACTGGGAAGCTTTTTCCGCAGCAACCAGACCTGGTTTGCCCGCATCAGCGGCATCATTATGATCCTGTTTGGCCTGTACCAATTCGGCGTGTTCGGGCGCTCGGGCGCCCTGGAGCGGGAGCACCGGCTGCCCTTCCGGCTGGACCGGTGGGCTATGAACCCGCTGGTGGCCCTGGTGCTTGGCTTTACCTTCAGCTTTGCGTGGACGCCCTGCGTGGGCCCCACGCTGGGCAGCGTTTTGCTGATGGCCTCTTCGGCGGGCAGCGCCGCCCGCGGCTTCCTGCTGATTGCGGTATACACCCTCGGCTTTGTGATCCCCTTCCTGGCCGTGGGACTGTTTACCGGGGCGGTGCTGGGCTTTTTCAAGCGCCACCAGATGGTGGTACGCTACACTGTGAAGGTGGGCGCGGTCCTGCTGGTGCTCATGGGCGTCATGACACTGACCGGCTTCATGAACGGCATTACCAGTTACCTGTCCAGCGCGGCGGGCAACGGAGCGGCCGAAACGCCCCAGGCTCAGACAAGCGGAACTCCGGACCCCACACCAGAGGGGAGCGTGCCCGCCGGACCGGAGGAGAGCCCGGCGGCCAGCGGGCGGCCGGTGATTCCCGCGCCGGACTTCACCCTGGTGGACCAGTACGGGGAGGAGCATACCCTCTCCGACTATGAGGGCAAGACGGTGTTTCTCAACTTCTGGGCGACCTGGTGCGGTCCCTGCAAGCGCGAGATGCCGGAGGTGCAGGCGCTCTACGAGAAATACGGGAACAACGAGGGAGATGTGATCGTTCTGGGCGTGGCCAATCCAAAGTCGGAGGAGTACCCCTATAATCAGGATGTTACTCAGCCGGAGGTGGAGCAGTTCCTGGAGGACGGCGGCTACACCTTCCCGGTGGTGATGGACGTTACAGGAGAGGTATTCTACTCCTACGGCATTTCCGCCTTTCCCACCACCTTCATGATCGGCGCGGATGGGAATGTGTTCGGCTATGTGCCGGGAGCTCTCACCGGCGATATGATGGAGTCCATTGTCCAGCAGACCATAGACGGCGTTGAGGCGGGGGCATGAGGGATACTCTTGTCAAAGCTCAGTCCTTCTGGTATTATGAAAGGTAAGTTTTTGACAAAGGAGTTTTGACGTGTTTGAAGTCCTGAAAACAGAGGGAAAGGCCCGCCGGGGTGTCTTTACCTGCGCCCACGGCACGGTGCAGACGCCGGTGTTCATGAACGTGGGCACCCAGGGGGCCATCAAGGGTGCGGTGTCGGCCCACGATCTGAAGGAGATCGGCTGTCAGGTAGAGCTGTCCAACACCTACCACCTTCACCTGCGCCCCGGCGACCAAGTGGTGCGGCAGATGGGCGGCCTGCACAGGTTCATGCGGTGGGACGGCCCGATCCTGACCGACTCGGGCGGGTTCCAGGTGTTCTCCCTGTCGGGCCTGCGCAAGATCAAGGAGGAAGGGGTCACCTTCGCCTCCCACATCGACGGGCGCCGCATCTTTATGGGGCCGGAGGAGTCCATGCAGATTCAGTCCAACCTGGGCTCTGATATCGCCATGGCCTTCGACGAGTGCGTGGAAAACCCGGCGACCTATGAGTATGCCAAAGCCTCCTGCGAGCGCACCCTGCGCTGGCTGGCCCGGTGCAAGGCGGAGCACGACCGGCTCAACGCCCTGCCTGATACGGTGAATCCCCGCCAGATGCTCTTCGGCATCAATCAGGGCGCCACTTTCCCGGAGCTGCGCATCTGGCACATGAAGGAAACCGCCAAGATTGACTGCGAGGGCTACGCCATCGGCGGCCTGGCGGTGGGGGAGCCCACCCAGGTGATGTATGACATCATCGACGCGGTGGAGCCCAGTATGCCCAAGGACAAGCCCCGGTACCTGATGGGGGTGGGGACCCCCTCCAACATCATCGAGGGCGTGGCCCGGGGCGTGGACTTCTTTGACTGCGTCATGCCCGCCCGCAACGCCCGCCACGGCAAGCTGTACACCTGGAAGGGGACCATCAACATCAAAAATGAGAAGTTCAAGCTGGATCCCCGTCCCATCGACGAGACCTGTCAGTGTCCCGCCTGCCGGAGCTTCTCCCGTGCCTACCTCCGGCACCTGCTGACCGCGGGGGAGATGCTGGCCATGCGCCTGGCTGTGCTCCACAATCTGCACTTCTATAACGAACTGATGGCCCGCATCCGCCAGGCCCTGGACGAGGGGAACTTCGAGTCCTTCCGCCGGACCTATTCCGGCCTGCTGGACCGTCCCGCCCAAGAGTGAAGAAATTTTAGAAAAGCACTTGCAAACTGTACAGAAATCAGATATACTTGTAAGGACGCATTTTTACATTATTTTTTTGGAGGGAATCAACCAGTTATGGAAAGTATGATTATGATCGTTGCGATGCTCGCAATGCTCTACTTCTTTATGATCCGCCCCGAGAACAAGCGGAAAAAGGAAGCGCAGAATATGCGGGATTCTCTGACCGTGGGTGACGTGATCACCACCATCGGCGGCATCACCGGCACCATCTGCACGGTGAAGGAGAACACCATCGTGATCGAGAGCGGTGTGGACCGCGTCCGGATCGAGCTGACCAAGTGGGCGGTCTCCAGCAAGACGGCCCAGGCGGAGGAAGCCGCGCACTGAGCCGGTGCCCCGGAAATTTTTTGACAAGCTGACAAGCCCTCCCCGCATAGGATCCTGTGAAGAACGGATCTGCGGGGAGGTTTTTTTATGGCTCAGACCAGACGGGAGAAGAAATCGGAGGAGACGGGCGCCCTTTGGCTGGCAGTGATGCGGGAGATGCTCCGTGGCAGCGGCGTGGCGGTGGCCGTAACCCTGCTCGCGCTGCTAGCCTGCGCGCTGCTGGTCTCCAACGGGACCATTGGTGAGGAGATGATGGACCGGGCGGTGCTGGCGGTGTGCGTGCTGGGCAGCCTGACCGGCGGGCTGACGGCAGTGCGCCGGATCAGGCGCAGCCCCCTGCCAGTGGGGCTTGGAGTGGGAGGCTGTCTGTTCCTGCTGCTGCTGTCGGCGGGATGCCTGCTCTCCGGCTCCGCCTCTGTATCCAATGACGGGGCCCTGATCCTTCTGTCCTGCTGCTGCGGCGGGGCCATGGCCGGGGTGCTGGGAGCCCGCCCGAATCGGAAGCGTCGGCGGCAGAGTACGAAAAAAACGTAAATGAATGATTGAAATGACCGGTCGGATATGGTATAATAAACTCAAATTGATGCAAGGCTCCGGCCTCGCAGGGATTTAGGAGGAATTTTCCAATGAAGCACATTCAGACTTTGAACGGCGCCACTCTGAAGGCCAGTGCGGCCAAGGGCGGCTGCGGCGAGTGCCAGACCTCTTGCCAGTCCGCTTGCAAGACTTCCTGCACGGTCGCCAACCAGAAGTGCGAGAACCAGTAATTTTTACGGTCGCTTGAAAAGGGCAGGTGTCAGCCTGCCCTTTTTCATGCGCGAAACACCCCGCCCCGGATGGGCGGGCAGAAAGGAATTTGTTTGCCATGATCCATACCTTTACCGCCCTGGGACAGTACCTGGTGGCGGATGTGAACAGCGGTGCGGTCCATGTGCTGGACCGGATGAGTTATGATCTGCTCTCTCTGCTGGAGAAAGAGGAGACCATGGGGGAGACCTGCCCCCGTGAGATCCGTGAGCGGCTGACGCAGTATTCTGACCAGGAGGTGGATGAGACCTGGGAGGAGCTGCGGAGCCTTCAGGAGGCCGGCCTCCTGTTTTCCAGCGACGACTATCTGGACCCGGAGGCCGCCATGGAGCTGCCCAAGCAGGCCGTGGTCAAGGCCCTCTGCCTCCATGTCTCCCACGACTGCAACCTGCGCTGCCGGTATTGCTTCGCGTCCACCGGCGACTTCGGCACCGGCCACCGCATGACCATGGACTTCGAGACCGCCAAGCAGGCCATCGACTGGGTGGTGAAAAAGTCTGGCAAGCGCCGGAACATCGAGGTGGACTTCTTCGGCGGTGAGCCCCTAATGGCCATGGATACTGTGAAAAAGACGGTGGAGTACGCCCGCTCTCTGGAGAAGGAGCATGACAAGGTGTTCCGATTCACCATCACCACAAACGGGATGCTCCTCAGTGACGAGAACATCGACTACATCAACCGGGAGATGTCCAACGTGGTGCTCTCTCTGGATGGCCGGAAGGACGTCAACGACCACATGCGCCCCACCGCAGGCGGGAAGGGAAGCTATGACGTCATTGTTCCTAAATTTCAGAAGCTGGTGGCCGGACGCGGCACCAAGGACTACTATGCCCGGGGCACCTTTACCCGGGAAAACCTGGACTTTGCCCAGGATGTGATGCATCTGGCCTCTCTCGGCTTCCGCCATGTATCGGTGGAGCCGGCCAGTGGTCCTCTGGATGACCCCTTTGCCATCAAAGAGGAGGATCTGGACCAGGTTGATGCGGAGTACGAGAAGCTGGCCCGTGAGCTCATGGGCCGGAAGGATGTGAACTTCTTCCACTTTAATGTGGATCTGGCCCAGGGGCCCTGCGTCATCAAGCGCCTGCGGGGCTGCGGAGCGGGCTGCGAGTATGTGGCCATCACCCCGGACGGCGACATTTACCCCTGCCACCAGTTTGTGGGGAAGGAGGAGTACCGCATGGGGAATGTGTTTGACGGCTCCTTCGACATGGACATCTCCGGCCAGTTTGCCAAGCAGAACATCTACACCCGTCCCGCCTGCCGGGAGTGCTGGGCGCGCTTTTATTGCAGCGGCGGCTGCTCCGCCTCCAACCTGCTGGTGAACGGTGACATAAGTCTGTCCAACGAGGTGGCCTGCAAAATGGAGCGGAAGCGTCTGGAGTGCGCCATTGCGCTGAAGGCCATCGCTGCCGGCATGGGGGAGACCGGAAATACAAACCGTAATTATACAGATTGTAATCAATGCGAGTCCTGCCGGTAAATTCGAAACCATTGATTTTTAACATTTTTCGAATGATTTTCACATAAATTCAATATTTCATCAAGAAAGAACGCCGCAGATTCCTGCGGCGTTCTTTCTTGGTTTCTTGAATTTACATAACGCAATTTACATAATATATTTACAGAATTGACGAATTTTATGAAAATGAAGAAAATCCCTTGCGTGAATGGAGCAGGCGCGATATAGTAATAGCAGAAAGAAAAATTTGCCTGCTCCTGTTTCACCATGGACAGGGCTGCGGGCCACGCGTCTATTTCCCGCTCCTGTCTCATAAGGTATATGGGAGAGGTGAGTGCCATGAGCCAACGGGACGGAATGAGAGTGGAACAAGCACTGGGCCGCCTGGGCCCGCTGGCCATCCTGGGGAGCGCCTTTCTGCTGGGCGGTCTCCTGGGGGCTGCACTGGTCAGTATGATCGCGCAGCCCGCGGCGGAAGCGCTGTCCGCCTATCTGCGGGATTATCTGACCGCTGGGCAGGCAGGTAAAGTGGCCGTGGGCTTCTGGCCTATGCTGTGGGAGCAGGGACGGTTTTTCTTTGGGGTCTGCGTTCTGGGGCTCACGGCCCTGGGTACAGTGGGGATCCCCGTCCTCTTCGGGGCGCGGGGATTTTTGTTTGCCTTTTCGGTGGCGGGCTTCTGCCGGGCCTTCGGTCCGGTTGGGCTGGGACCGGCCCTGTTCCTTTTCGGCCTTCCCGCCTTTCTCTGGGGGCCTATCCTGTTTCTGGCGGGGACCCAGAGCATGGAGGGTTCCGTAAGCCTGTTTCGACGGGCAATGGGGGGCGGGAGAGAGCCGCTTCCCTTCGGGCCGCTCTATTGGGAGCGTCTGGCCCTCTGGGGACTGGGGCTGTTCCTGTGTGTTGTGCTGGAATTTCTGGCCGCGCCCGCGCTGCTGTCTGCCTCAGCCCGGTTTGTGCTGTAATTGGAATCAATATGTGAGGGAGTTGTCTGTGTGTCTGAACTGCTGGACCTCTATGAGGACTATCTGAGAACAGAAAAAAAGGCGTCGGCCAACACGATCAGCTCCTATCTGCGGGATATGCATCAGTTCGAGGCCACTATGCTGGAGCAGGAGCTGGAGCTCACTGAGGTGCTGACCCAGGAGGTGGAGCACTACGCCGCCGGGCTGACCCGGAAGGGCCGCTCCGCTGCCACGGTGACCCGCTCCATCGCATCCATCAAATCCTTTTACAACTGCATGATCGCCCTGGGGATCATGGACCACAACCCGGCTAAAGGGGTGGCCCCGGCCAAGGTGGAGCGGAAGCTGCCCCAGATCCTGACAGGTAAAGAGGTGGAGCTGCTTCTGGAGCAGCCGGAGTGCACCGATTTGAAAGGCTATCGGGACCGGGCCATGCTGGAGCTGCTGTACGCCACTGGCATTCGGGTCAGTGAGCTGATCGCCCTGGACGTGGATGATTTGAATCTGTCCGCCGGGGTGCTGCGCTGCGCCAGTAAGGGAAAGGAGCGCGTCATCCCCCTATATCAAACGGCGGTGCGGGCTTTGAGCGAATATCTGCACCGGGTGCGCCCCCAGCTGGTGGAGTCCCCCAGCGAGACAGCCCTCTTCGTCAACATGAGCGGAGACCGCATGAGCCGCCAGGGCTTTTGGAAGCTCATTAAGTACTATCAGGAAAAGGCGGGGATCGAAAAGGACATCACGCCCCATACCCTCCGCCACTCCTTTGCCGCCCATCTGCTGGAGAACGGGGCGGATCTGCGCTCCATCCAGGAGATGCTGGGCCATGCGGATATCTCCTCCACCCAGATCTATTCCAGGCTGCTGAATCAGAAGCTCAGGGACGTCTACCACAAGGCCCATCCCAGGGCGTGACGACTGCCGCTGTGCTTCAGGGGTGTGAGATCGTGGGTTGACAAGAGATGCACCCCTGTGATATAGTCCCAGCACAACACATTAGAGAGGAGGCGGAACGATGCGCAATACCGCTTGCTGAGGCATGATAGAAGAAAGAGAGGCTCCAACGGGCCCTGTTCTGTCATGCCGCCGCGAGAGGGTATTGTCCATTCCGCCGTCTGATCGTCGTATCTGCGCCCCCGGTCTCTTGACCGGTGGGCGTCCTGTCGGTCTGCCGCAAGGAAGGATGATCCTTCTTTGCGGCTTTTTTGTGGAACAAACATAGAACAGACAGGAGGGTATGACGATGTCACAGATCACCATTCAAGATCTTTCCTTTACCTATGAGGGGGACCACGTCCCCGTCTTTCAGCACCTGGACCTTCAGCTGGACACCCGCTGGAAACTGGGGCTTGTGGGCCGCAATGGCCGGGGCAAGACAACTCTGCTCCGTCTGCTGGAGGGGAGCCTGTCCGGCGGCGGAGTCCTCACCCGGCCAGACCGCACCATCTATTTTCCACGCCTGGTGGCGGAGCCGGAGCGGCCGGCCCGGGAGATCCTGCTGGAAGGGATCCCGTGGGAGGAGGAGTGGATGCTCCTGCGGGAGCTGAACCGCCTGGGGCTGGACGAGGACATTCTGGACCGCCCGTTTTCCTCCCTCAGCGGCGGAGAGCAGACCCGGGCCGGGCTGGCCCGGCTGTTCTGCCAGGAAGACGGGTACCCCATGCTGGACGAGCCTACCAACCACCTGGATGAGGCCGGACGCACCCTCACAGCCCGGTACCTCCGGGGGCTGGACCGCGGCTTCCTTCTGGTGTCCCACGACAGGGCCTTTCTGGATGCCTGCACCGACCACACGCTGGCTCTGAACCGCACTGGCCCTGAGCTGGTCCAGGGGAACTTTTCCGTCTGGTACCAGGAAAAAGAGCGCAGGGACCGGCGGGAGACCGCGCGAAATGAGGCCCTGCGGGGAGAGATCCGCCGCCTGGAGCAGGCGTCCCGCCGGACCTCCCTCTGGTCCGACCGGGTGGAGCAGAGCAAGTATGGCAGCCGAAATTCCGGACTGCGTCCGGACCGGGGCTACTTGGGGCACAAGTCCGCAAAGCTGATGCAGAGGGCAAAGAATCTGGAGACCCGCCAACAGAGGGCCATCCAGGAAAAGACCGCGCTGCTTCAGGATGTGGAGCGGGCGGACAGTCTGAAGCTGTGCCCCCTTCGGCACCACAGCCAGCGGCTTCTGGAGGGCCGTGACCTGGTGGTCCTCCACGACGGAAGGCCGGCAAACTTCCCGGTCCGCTTCACACTGGAGCATGGTCAGCGGCTGTGCCTGAGCGGCGGCAACGGAAGCGGAAAGACCAGTCTGCTCCGCCTGGTTCTGGGAGAAGAGCCGGAGCACATTGGGAGCCTTTGGCGGGCCTCCGGGCTCACCATCTCCTATGTTCCCCAGAGGGCGGACCGGCTCTGCGGCTTCCCAGCTGCCCTGGCGGAGGAGCAGGGCCTGGACCGCACCCAATTTTTTACTGTCCTGCGGAAGCTGGATTTTTCCCGGCTCATGCTGGAGCGGGATATGACGGAGTACAGCGCGGGCCAGCAGAAGAAGCTCCTGCTGGCCGCAAGCCTGTGCCAGAGCGCACACCTCTATGTGTGGGACGAGCCGCTGAACTATATCGACCTGTTTTCCCGCATCCAGCTGGAGGAACTGATTTTAGAATATCAGCCTACGATGCTTCTGGTGGAGCATGACCGCACCTTCTGCCGCCGGGTGGGAACAGACTTCCTTTTGCTGGATGCTGAGTGAGGGACTTGAGAGGACCCCATGATAGAACCAGGCCAGGGAGGGCGTATTGCACCCTCCCTGGCCTGGTTTAGTTAAAAGTAAAAGCGAAAAAGACAGATCCGTCAGACTCCGCTATCCTCCGTCTGCCAGCCCTTGCACACATCGATCCAGCCCTCACAGTGGGAATATTCCGTCAGCTCGTCACAGGTGAGCTCGATGGCAGAGTTGGAACTGCCCGCCGCGGGGAACACGGTACCAAAACGCTTTAGGGACACATCCAGATAGGTCCGCACCCCCTCCGGATTGGCGAAGGGACACACACCGCCCACCGTGTGGCCGGTCATCTCCCGGGCCTGCTCCTGGGTGAGCATCTTGGCCTTGGTGTGGAAGAAGTGCTTATATTTGCTGTTGTCGATCTTGGCGTCCCCGGCGGCTACGATGAGCACACAACCGTCATTCACCAGGAAGGACAGCGTCTTGGCGATGCGGGCGGGGATGACCCCCACCGCCTGAGCGGCCAGCTCCACAGTGGCGCTGGAGACGGGAAACTCTAAAATGTCTCCCTCCCGGCCCAGAGGGCGGAAGTAGTCCCGCACTCTCTCGATGGACATTCCTCAGCCCTCCAGCTTTTTGGAGGTCTTGGACAGGAAGCGCTCATCGGTGATGATAAAGCGCTCATGGGTGCCCTGGCCGATCAGGCCCTTCTCGTCGTAGGCGGCCACCTTCAGCTCGATACGCTTGCCGTCCACCAGGGTGATCTCACTCTCGGCCCACACCTTGATGCCGACAGGGGAGGCGGAGTCGTGGCTCACACACAGCTTGGTGCCCACGGTGCTCTGGCCGGGCTCCAGGTGTGGGGCGATGGACTTCCAGGAGGCCTCCTCCATCAGGGCGCACATAAACGGGGTGCCAAAGACGGGCAGAGCGCCGGAGCAGGCGGCCTGGGCGGTATTCGCCTGGCTCACCACAGTCTCGGCGCGGCCCTTCATTCCAACTTCAATGGACATATCGGTCATTTCTCCTTTGTTGATTCCATTTGTCCCGTCGGGACAAGTTATTTTACTCCTCTTTTCAACAAAAAGCTAGTCTCCTGTCCGAATTTCGTACAGCGAGTTGAGGACTGCCCAGTTCTGTGGGAAGGGGCGCATCAGATTCCAGTAGCCCACGCCGTACAGCTCCAGCTCCGCGGCCAGGGCCAGCTTGGAGCGGATGCTCCTAGCGTCCTCGAACCAGACCTCATGCTCCTGCCCCTGTCCGTCCACATAGCGGAACCACGGGGCCTGCGCCCTGGGGTCGAAGCGGATGGCGGCGTAGTGCCGGGCGGCCAGGGCGACGGCCTCCGGATTGGACAGGGAGCGGGCCTGGCTTCCCTGTGGCGCGGAGAGGAGCCAGTCGTAGCCGTAGTTGGGGATGCCCAGCCAGATTTTTTCCGCCGGGACCTCTGTAAGGGCATACTCCGCCACACGCCGCACCTGATCCAGAGGGGCCACCGCCATAGGAGGGCCGAAGGCGTAGCCCCACTCGTAGGTCATCAGGAGGACCCCGTCCGCCGCTTCCCCCAGGCCGCGGTAATCATGGCCCTGGTACAGTTCTCCCTGCTGACAGGCGGAGGTTTTGGGCGCCAGGGCGGCCAGCAGGGGATACCCCAGGGGCTCCAGACGCTCCCGCAGTAGGAAGAGGAATCGGACATAGTTTTGGGCGTCCTCGGGGAAGATGGACTCCAGATCTACATCGATCCCGCGGTACCCATTTCGGTGCAGGAGTTCCATCAAATGATCCGCCAGGCGTGTCCGGGCCTCTGGGCTGGACAGAAGGGCATGGGCCAGCTCGCCGGAGAAGCTGTCCGCCTCCGTGAGGTTGGCCAGGTGTAGCAGGGGACGGACCCCCATGACCTGGGCCGCCGCCACCATGGCGTTGTCCGACAGAGGGATCAGATCCCCGCGGACGGTGGGCCGGTAGGTGAAGGGGGCGAGGCTGCTGAGGAAAGGGAGGGTCCGCTGGAGCAGGGCGGGGGCGATGTTTGGATAGGCATATCCGTTCACGGAGAGCACGCCCTGTTTTTCCTGCTGATAGGTGAGGACCAGCTCCTGTCCGGGGTAGATCCGGTCGCCCCCCTCCAGGCCGGGGTTGTTGCGCAGCAGCTGCCGCAGCGGGACCCCGGCGTTCCGGGCGATGGAAAACAACGTGTCACCGGACCGGACGGTATAGGTGGAACGGGGATACTGGATCACCAGCGTCTGCCCCACTACCAACTGGGAAGGATCTGGAAGCTGATTGTCCTGGATGAGCCGGGACATGGGGACGCCGTACTGATAGGCCAGTTCATACAGGGTGTCTCCCGGCCGAACCACATGGATATCCATAAAAAACTCCTTTCCAGCGGATTTCAAATCAATGTGATGAAATCCTGCCTGGCGTAACCCACTGTTCCGTAGTAGTCCACCAGATACCAGTCCCCAGTGCTGTTCCGAACGGTCAGTGGCGCACCGTCAGGGGCCTGGACCAGGATGGGGGCGTCCAGCTCCGGCCGGGCCCGGATGTTCAGTACTCCCCAGTCCACGTCCACCTGCCCGGAGCGGCTGGGCTGCGGCAGCAGAAACGGGATGTCAAAGTAGTCGGTCAGAGAGATGACCAGATTTTTGGCCACCGCGTCCAGGCTGCTTTTGATCCACGCCGCGTCCTCCGGATTGTCGTGGTAGCCCAGCTCCAAAAAGGCGGAGGGAGCCCGGACCCGGCGCACTTCTCCCAAAGTGGTGGTGGGCTGGGCCTGGACCAGTTCTGGAAGGGGATAGATCTCCTTCAGATTGTTGGCGATAATGGTGGCAGCCCGCTCTCCCTCCTGACTGCCCGGATAATAGAACACCAGGATCCCCCGCACCTGGCCGTACTGCCCCTCCGGCGCGGCGTTGGAGTGCAGGGCCAGATGGAGGTCGTAGTTCCCCCTGTTGGAGGCGGCGATGGAGGATGCGGCTGTCATCTCCGGGGTGTTTCGGACGTACCGGATGCCGGAGGCATCCAGGTAGGGGACCATTTTGTCCGCCAGCAGGTTCATATACTGCTCCTCAGTGCCGCCGTTGACGTATTCGTTTTTCTCCTGGGTGGAAGGAGAGAGATAGATGATTGGCATAAGTTACAATACCTCCCGTTTGTTTGTATCCTATGCCAGGGAGCGGGCTTCGGTGCCCCGGATGCCGGCGCCTTGCGGATCCTGTGTAAAAAAATGGGCTCAGGGGCTTGACAAAATGAGATGACAGCTGTAACCTAAGCACATAGGTTACAATTGTCGCCCATTCGGGCCGAGGGACCCTGAGCATGGGGGAATTTTCAGGAGGGATCAGACATGAAGGAACTGGCGGCAAGGATCTCCGGCGCGGAGCTGGATGTACTGGAGGTGCTGTGGCAGGCGGAGGGGCCCATGCCCATCGCGGACGTCCGGGGGGCGCTGGAGCAGTCCCACAGCTGGGACAGCTCCACAGTCAAGACGCTCCTGCGCCGCCTGTGTGAAAAGAAGGCGGTGGAGGCGGAGAAACGGGAGGTGTTTTATTACCGGCCCCTGCTCTCCCGGCGGGAGTACCAGATCTGGTCCACCCGCTCCCTGATCGACAAGGTGTACCGGGGCAGCGCCCGGAGTCTGGTGGCCGCCCTGGTAGAGCGGTCCCAGCTAAGCCGGGAGGATCTGGCGGAGCTGCGCGCCGTCCTCTATCCGGAGGAGGAACAGGACCATGGTTGACGGTCTGCTCCGCCTGCTCTCCCTGTCCCTCTCCGGGGCGCTCCTCACCGGGGGGACGGCGCTGCTGGCCCGGCTGCTGCGCCTGGAGGAATGGTGCCTGCCCTGGACCTGGCAGTGGCTGCGCTTCCTGCTGCTCTTCTGTCTCAACGGACTCAGCTGCTTCATTTTCCTGTGGCTCTTCTGTCTCAGCTTCAGCCACTTCTTCCTCTGATGCCTCAGTTTCAGCTTCTACCGCTTTTTCTGCTGTTTCTTCCTCCGCTGTCACAACCGCTTCCGCCATTGCTTCTTCTACAACATTTGATAAATCAACCGTTGCATCGGTTTCTACTGCATTTTGACGGGCTGCTTTTATCTCTTCTAACGGAAGCTGGATAGTTGCGCCTTCTGACACTTCCATTTCTGTTTTTGCTTCCGCTTCGTTTTCTACTGATTCAGTTTTTTCTTCCTGAACCATCTCATCTGCCGCAGCTCCAAGTGCCGCCTCTAAATCAAATTCTTTAACAGGTTCTTCTTCTGCAATTTTCGCTGTTTCTTCCTGCAGTTTTGCTTCTACCTCTTTTTTCTTTTCGAGTTCTTCTTCGATTTCTTTTTTGATTTCTTCCATAATATGTGTTCCTGTATCTATTTTCCTAATTTCCCTAATATCTGTTGGAGTGCCATGTCAAATGCTTGCTTCTTCGCTGAATCCCTGCCCATCGTCTGATTCATCATTTGACTTTTTTCAATTCTT
>OGHF01001589.1_pt1 | contig 13198 bp, 9 predicted proteins | sample 1571481 | NCBI WGS metagenome assembly OGHF01 (sample SAMEA2581952, study PRJEB24529) | metagenome | biome: Human gut stool | place: China | collected 2011
CCAGGACGGCCACCCCCAGGAGGGAGGAGAGCACTCTGGGCCCCTCTGCGGCCACCACCGGGGCGATCAGGGCGAATACGGCCACCGGCGCCAGTACCATGATCCGCTCTGTGAGGGCGTACATGGCCTCCGCCAGACTGCCGAAGGCCCGCAGCAGGGGCGCGCCCTTCTCTCCGATGGTCAGGGACGCCCACCCGAGGGCCAGGGCAAAAAAGAGGATCTGCAGCATATTGCCCTCGGCCAGAGCCTGGATGGGGTTGGTGGGGACAATCCCCAGCAGGGTGTCCGCCAGAGAGAAAGAGGGGGCCTCCTCCCGGGCGGCGGGGAGCGGATAACCCAGCTCCCGCCCCACCGGAAACAGGTTGGCCGACAGCAGGCCAAGGGCCACCGCCAGCGCGGTGGTGCACAGGTAGAACAGGAGGGTGCGGCCGCCGACCCGGCCCATGTGCCGGGCGTCCCCCAGACCGCCCACCCCCGCCGTCAGGGAGCAGAACACCAGGGGAACCACCAGCATCTTTACCAGATTGAGAAACAGGGTGCCGAAGGGCTGAATCCAGGCCGCGGAAAACTCCGGGGCATCCTGGAGCGCCAGCCCGGCCAGCACGCCCAGCCCCAGGCCCAGCAGGATCCGGAGCGAAAGGGGCAGCTTGCGTCTCATGCTCCACCTCCATTCCCCACTAGGATATGGAGGCGGGGGGAAAACCATACGGAGGAACGGCCATGGAGTACATTCCCGCCAAGCAGATCTTAAGCCGCAACAGGAGCACCGCCTGGTTCGGCACCGACTACACCATGAACCTGTACCGGGGCTGCTGCCACGGCTGTCTCTACTGCGACAGCCGCAGCGACTGCTACCACATCCCGGACTTTGACCGGGTGACCGCCAAGGCGGACGCGCTGCCCCTGCTCCGGGACGAGCTGGCCCGGAAAGTCCGCCCGGCCTTCATCAGCATGGGCTCCATGAGCGATCCCTACAACCCCTTTGAGAAGGAACTGCTCCTCACCCGCCACGCCCTGGAGCTCATCGACGCCTATGACTGCGGCGTGGCCGCCGCCACCAAGAGCGACCTGATCCTGCGTGACGCCGACCTGTACCAGTCCATTCAGGCGCACTCCCCCGTCATCTGCAAGGTCACCGTCACCACGGCAGACGAGGAACTGGCCTCCAAGGTGGAGCCCCGCGCCCCCTCCCCATCCCGGCGTCTGAGGGCGGTGGAGGGCCTGGCCCGGGCGGGGATCTTCTGCGGCGTGCTGCTGATGCCCGTGCTCCCCTTTCTGGAGGACCGGCCGGAGCAGGTCCTGGAGGTGGTGGACCGGGCGGCGGACGCAGGGGCCCGGTTCGTCTATCCCGGCTTCGGGGTGACCATGCGCCAGGGACAGCGGGAGCACTTCCTGCGGCAGCTGGACCTGGCTTTTCCCGATCAAAACCTCTCACGACGGTATCTGGCCCGGTACGGCAACCGGTACCAGTGTCCCAGTCCCCGGGCACGCCAGCTGTGGGAGGTCTTTACCCGCCGCTGTCAGGACCGGGGCCTTTTGTACCAGATGCCCCGTATTATTTCCGCCGCCACCCGGAACTATGGAGACCGCCAGCTGAGTTTCTTTTCCTGACCCGCACCCGTGCCGTTTTCTCTTTACGTCATTCGCCAAGCATGGTATGATAGAGGTCACAAAAACACGCAGGCAGCGGCTGTCCCCGCCCGCTCCACTCCGAGGCAGCACAGGGGACACCGCCCATGGAGGAGCAGACAAGGGTAAGCGTGAGCGAGCCGTCGGTCTGCGGGGCCAAATACATGCACAGGTTGCCCTCATACCGCGTGCCGTCCTCAAGCAACAGGCGTAGCGTCACGTCGTGGCCCTTCGCGCGGATCGGCGTGGTCGCTTCCTTGCCGATGAACTTCACGATGGTCGGTTCCACAAGGGTGTCTGCGATGCGCTGCTTGGTGAGTTCGTACGATGCCGCGATCGCTTCATCGCTGGATGCGTCCACGCCGAGCGCCGCAAGTACGGAGACGAGCACTTCGTCGCGGATTTCCACGTAGGTGCCGAGCTGGTCGATATACGACGTTGAGATGCCGTTGAGTTTGGCGAGCTGAATAAGCGGTCGTGCGATGCGTTCCGTGCTTTCGGTTTGCTGGGTTGCCGTCATAGGTTCCTTCTTTCCGGGGCCGTTGCTGGCCGATGATGCTGCATTGCCACGCGATTGGCGCGCTTCGGTGCGTATGCCAACCGTTCTGCTATGTACTGTAGCATATGATGACATCGTTTTCAATAGGCGTGTTATTGGGTGTAAACGTTGAAGTATTGCGATTTCTTAACTACTTTATAGACGTTAGATAGTGAAAATGCTTTTTCTGTTTGCCTATCGTTTGCAAGGTGTTTGAAAGTGGATATGACTGCTGTCCTACCGTCGTTGCCACCGCTGTTTCCGAAGCGCGATGGCGTTGCCGCCATGGTAATGACGGCATGTTTCGTTGAAGCTGACGACGGCACTGCTCGGAATGGGTCATGCGGTCGCCTTCAGAATTGCAAAGCTTTGCGTACCGAGGGTCAAAGTGTTGAAATCGACCTTGGTCTCGCCGATTTCGAAAATCTTTCGATAGTGACCATTCGGTAATTGCAAACGTTCGCTGTTTGTGCTCGGATTGACCGCCACGATCACTCGTTCCAGATCGGTCGAACGCTCGAATGCGAACAGCCTTCTGCGTGAGATCGGATGGAAGGATGCCCTCGATTGAAGGGGGTCGCAATTCCCTCTCAGATGCAGCATGCGGCGCACCGTATACCACAGTGAGGCTTTGTTGGATTGGGAGTCGGCGACGTTGGGCGCGTCAGGGGAGGGGTCGACCGGAAGATAGTTCCCGCCGGTGATGGCCGGCGTCGCATAACTCGCGTTGAGCGAGGCGAGGCTCTGCCATTGCATCGGCGTGCGCGAGCCGGTGCGCACGTAGCCGCCCTCCTTGGTGGGCAGGTCGCGGTACCTCATGCCGATCTCGTCTCCGTAATATATGAAAGGCACGCCCGGCATAGCGAACAGCGTGCAGTATGCCAGGGCGATCTCACGCTCGGAAAGGCGTGGTGCCACGCGCGCGGTGTCGTGGTTGCAGGTGATGAAATTGAAGGTGCCTCCGAGGTGTTCCGCCTCGCGCAGCTGCGGTTCGTACTGCTCGAGAAAATCACTGATCGGCGTGCCCGAATCCACGTTGAAATAGCTTTTATCGCCATCCCTGCTCAACGGATTATCGACGTTGCGCAACAGCATGTTGTAGCCGTTCGGAATGCCGTCCCAGCGCCAATCCAAATAGAAATCCATGTCGAAACCGGCTTCCAGCGATTCGTTCGGGCGTCCCCATTCCGACACGAACGCGGCTTCTGGAAATTCCGGACGAATCTTGGAAAACATGTACTGCCAAGTGCGAATCGTGAACGGTTTGCCGGCGTCGTCCTGCTTGACGAGACTGTCTGCCATGTCAACGCGGAAGCCGTCCGCGCCAAGCGAAAGCCAGAATCTCATCACGTCTACCATCGCATCGCAGGTGGCGATCGCCTCCGGGCCGAACGCGGGCTTCTGCCATGCGCGCTGGGGATGTGCGAAACCGTAGTTGAGTGCCGGCTGGCATTTGAAGAAGTTCAGAATGTAGGTGCCGTTGCGTGGCGTTTCCCCACCGATGAACGGCAGACCGTCACCGCCGGAAATCCAGGAATCCGTCCAAATGTAACGGTCGGAATACTCGTTGCGATCCACCTCGGCGCTGTGGCGGAACCATTCGTGTTCCTCGCTGGTGTGGCCGGGCACGAGGTCGAGGATTACATGCATGCCGCGCTCGTGGGCGGCTGCGAACAGGGCCGCCAGATCGTCGTTGGTGCCGTAGCGGGGGGCGACCTTCTTGTAGTCGCGCACGTCGTAGCCCGCGTCTTTGAAGGGCGAATCGAAGCACGGGTTCAGCCAGATCGCGTTGCAGCCAAGGTCGGTGATGTAGCCGAGTTTTGCGGTGATGCCGGGAATGTCTCCGATGCCGTCGCCATTGGAGTCGGCGAAGGATTGCGGATAGATCTCGTAGAAGATCGCGTTGGAGAGCCATTGTGGACAGGGGTGTGTCGAAGGGGAAATCATGTCGGTGTGTCTCCTTGGAATAAACGTGTTTTCCGGCAACTGCTGAAACAATCTTAACGTCAGATTGCAAACGTTGGCAAAACTGTGCTACACTTGCAATCACTGATGCACATCCGGTAGCTCCAAAGACGGACAACACCCGCTTGAAAGACGATGGTGCGAACGTATGCGGAGTTTGATCAGACGCTCGGTACCGGTTGCGCTGAAGATACACAAGGTTATGTGAGGAAAGGAAAGATCAATGAAGATCGATTGGAAGAAGGCAATCGGACTTACCGCAGCTGTTGCAATGCTGGTCCCGCTCGCTGCATGCGGCGGCTCCTCCGACGGCGATGGCAAGAGCGGTGCCTCCGGCACCGAGGACATCACCCTGAGCGTGTGGGCTCCGCAGGAAGACCAGGCCAAGGATACCAATTGGCTGGGCCAGGTCGAAGAGAACTTCGCTAAGGATCACCCAGAGTACAACATCACTTGGAAGAACGACGTCGTCTCCGAAGGTGACGCTTCCAAGCAGGTCAGCACCGATCCGTCCGCCGCGGCCGATGTCTATATGTTCGCTTCCGATCAGTTGGGCGTTCTGATGGACGCCAAGGCCATTGGCCAGCTGGGTACCGACGCCGAGAAGCAGGTGAAGGAACAGAACGGCGACCTCGAAGTCGATTCCGTCACCGGTACCGATGGCAAGCTCTACGGTGTGCCGTACACCGACAACACGTGGTTCATGTACTACAACAAGTCCAAGATCACCGAGGATGAGGCCAAGGACTTCGATACCATCCTTTCCAAGGCCAAGGTCACCTTCCCCCTGCAAAATTCCTGGTACATCAACGGCTTCTATGATGGTCTGAGCCTGTTTGGCGAGAAGGGCAATGACGCCGATGCAGGCATGGTCTTCCCGAAGGACGGCGCCGATATTACTTCTTATCTGGTCGATGTGGTCGCCAATCCGAACTTCTCCAACGACGACGGCGCTTCCGGCCTTGCCGCCATTAAGGATGGCTCCGCCGACGCGCTGTTCTCCGGCACCTGGTCCGCAGCTGACGTGAAGAAAGCCCTGGGCGACAACTACGCCGCTACTCAGCTGCCGACCTTCACCGTGAACGGCCAGAAGAAGCAGATGAAGTCCTTCGCCGCCACCAAGGCCGCCGCCTACAACCCGAATGCCAAGAATCCGAAGGCCGCCGCCCAGTTCGCCGCTTACCTCGGCTCCACCGAAGCCCAGAAGTTGCACTACGAGATGCGCGCCATCCCGCCGACCGACAAGTCCCTGTCCGACCTGACCACCGACGACATCGCTGCCAAGGCTCAGGCTGACACCATGGCCAACACCGCCCTTCTGCAGTCCGGTCTGTCCGGCATGAACGATTGGTGGACCCCGGCCGAGACCTTCGGCAAGGCCCTGATCAACAAGGAAATCACCAAGGACAACGCCGTCGCCAAGTACCAGGATTGGGTCAAGCAGGCCGGTGGCAAGATCGCTGAGTGAAATCCTCGGTAATCCAATAATCCGATAACTGAAGAGTGCAGGGTGGCCGGTACTGCCAAATCCTGCCGGCCGCCCAGCACATGGGGAAGCATTTCGAGTCGCGGTGCTTCTCACCACTCTGCACAGTGGCTCACTCCTCCTCCGAGCTTTGCATTCCCGGGCAAGGTTTTTCAATTCTCCTTCCCCCTGTCCGGAAGCAAAGCTTTTTTATCTTTATCATTCATCATGAGAGGGCAGTCGAAATGACAGCAACAACTCTTTCCCCACGGGAGATGAAGCGCCTCCGGAAGCAGGGCGCCGACTATGTTTCCCCGTCGCCTTACACGGTAAAGGCGGCGTTCCAGCGGGGTGACCTGTTCACCAAGCTTTCCGCAGTGGTGTTTGGCCTTGGCAATATCGTGCGCAAGCAGTATGTCAAGGGCATTACCATGCTGGTGCTGGAAATCGCGTACTTCGTGTTCATGGCCGCCAACGGCGTGGACTATCTTTCCAAGCTGCCGACCTTGGGTACCAATGCGGGCGGCAAGAAGCTGGTCGACGGCTTCTGGGTCTACACCGAGCCTGACCGTTCCGTGGTCATCCTGCTGTACGGCGTCGCTGCCCTGGTCATCACCGCCGCCTTCATCGGCCTGTGGGTCATATCCGTGCGCGCCGCGTACAAGTCCCAGGTGCTGCTTGAAGAGAACGGCAAGGCTCCGAGCTTCATGGATGATGTGCACGAACTGCTCGACGCCAAGGCTCATGTCCTGCTGATGTTCCTGCCTACGCTGGGCATCGCAGTGTTCACTGTGCTTCCGTTGATTTTCATGATTTCCATGGCGTTCACCAGCTACGACCACAAGCACCTCGTGCTGTTCCACTGGGTCGGCTTTGAAAACTTCGCCAAGGTCTTCTCCAACAGCGGCGGCACTGTTAACGCGGCACTGTTCGGACGCGTGCTGGTGTGGACATTGGTCTGGGCCTTCTTCGCCACCTTCCTGAACTTCTTCTTCGGCATGTTCGTGGCCATGATCATCAACCGTAAGACCACCCACTTCAAGGGGTTTTGGCGTGCCTGCTTCTCCATGTCCATCGCAGTTCCGCAGTTCGTATCCCTGCTGGTCATGCACACTATGCTCCAGCCGCAGGGTGCGGTGAACCGCATGCTGCAGACGTGGGGTTGGATTGACGGCCCGCTGCCGTTCTTCACCAACGCCACCTGGGCCCGCGTCACCGTCATCATCATCAACCTGTGGGTTGGTATTCCGTACACCATCATGCAGATCACCGGTATTCTGCAGAACATTCCTGCCGATCAGTACGAGGCGGCGAAGATCGATGGCGCAAACTGGTGGCAGATCTTCACCAAGATCACCATGCCGTACATCATCTTCGTGCTCACACCGTACCTGATCACCACCTTCACCGGCAATGTGAACAACTTCAACGTCATCTATCTGCTGTCCAGCGGAGATCCTACCCCACTGGGCGATTCCGCAGGCTCCACCGATCTGCTCATCACCTGGCTGTACAAGCTCACCGTGGATAAGCAGGACTACAACCTTGGCGCTGTGATAGGCATCATGACCTTCATTGTGTTGGCCGTGGTCTCGCTGATCACCTACCGCAATTCCGGCTCCTATAAGAATGAGGAGGCATTCCGATGAGCAACAAGCATTCCTCAACCAAAGTGGAAAGCCATGGCTTCCTGCATGACCAGAAGATCCGCCGCGTCACCGGCGACATCTTCGCCCACCTGTTCCTCGCCATCCTGGCCGTGATCTGGCTCGTGCCGATCGTGTGGGTGTTCGCGGAGTCCTTTAACAAGAACACCGCCCCGTACACCAGCTCCTTCTTCCCGAAGGAATGGACGCTGGACAACTACAAGGTGCTGTTCACCGACCGCAACGTACTGGACTTCCCGAAGATGTTCATGACCACGTTCATCATCGCCTGCTTCACCTGCGTGATCTCCGTGATCTTCGTGCTGTCGGTGGCGTACTGCATGAGCCGTATGCGCTTCCGCGTGCGTAAGACTTTCATGAACGTCGTGCTGATTCTCGGCATGTTCCCGGGCATCATGGCCGTCACCGCCATCTACTTCATTCTGAAGGCCTTGGGCCTGTCAAGCGGCGCTATGACCACCGTAGCGCTGATTCTTGTGTACTCCGCAGGTTCCGGTGCTGGATTCTACGTGATGAAGGGCTACATGGACACCATCCCAACCTCGTTGGATGAGGCCGCCCTGCTTGACGGCTGCACCCGTTTCCAGGTGTTCTACAAGATCATCATCCCGATCTGCAAGCCCATGATCGTCTATCAGGCCATCATCGGCTTCCTGACCCCGTGGCTCGACTTCGTCATGGCCAAGGTGATCTGCCGCACGCAGTCCAACTACACCGTGGCATTGGGCCTGTGGCTCATGCTGCAGAAGGAATACATCCAGAACTGGTACGCCCGCTTCGCCGCGGCCGCGGTCGTGATCTCCATCCCGATCGCCATCCTGTTCATCGTGATGCAGCGTTTCTATCAGGAGTCCATGTCAGGTTCTGTCAAGGGCTGATAACAGTTAGAAAAAGGGGAAGCAATGACGCTCGTAAACAGCCTCGAAAACAATTTCGAACAGCCGAATACGAGAGTCGCCGAACCGTTCCCGCTTTGTCTGGAACGGCCGCTGGGTGCCGTGGTTTCGCAATCCGGCACCCAGTTTGCCATTTGGGCCCCAACGGCCGAGAAAATAACGTTGAGGTTGTTCTCGCGCGGTTCCAAGGGGGAAGACGGCGACGCTTTAATTGGGCAGTTTTTGATGCGTCCCGAGGCCGATGGCTCTTGGACTTACGATTTTGCCGATAATAAACACGGCTTATATTACGATTTTTTGATTGAACGCGATTGCGGTTCCGTCGATCGCGTTGCCGATCCATGGGCGCACGCGGCTGGCGTGAACGGCCGTCGAAGCATGGTCGTCGACTTGCCTCGCACCGATCCCGAAGGTTGGGATGCCGATCGCATGCCGGAAGTGCCGATTGCGCAAACGGTTGTTTGGGAAACGCATGTCGGCGATTTCAGCAACGATCCCGCGGGAGGATTCCCCGAATCCCATCGTGGAAAATATCTTGCGTTCACCGACCTGGGAACGACGTTGGACGGTCATCCTGATTTTCCGACGGGATTGTCGTATCTCAAAAAGCTTGGCATTACCGCGGTGCAGCTGATGCCGATCTACGATTTCGGTTCCGTCGACGAAACGATCTGCAGCCGATACAACTGGGGTTACGATCCCGTCAATTACAACGTTCCTGAAGGATCGTACTCCACGAATCCGTATGACGGGTCCGTGCGCATCCGCGAGGTCAAGCAGATGGTGCAGGCGTTGCATAATGCCGGCATCAAAGTGATTATGGACGTGGTCTACAATCACATGTTCTCGCCCGACAACTGGTTCGAGCGCATCGTGCCCGAATACTTCCTGCGCCGCAAGCCGAACGGGGCGTTGTCGAACGGCTCCGGATGCGGATGCGATATGGCCACGGAACGTGCGATGTTCCGCCGTTTTGTGGTGGAATCCGTGGCGTATTGGGCGAGGGAATACCATCTTGACGGCTTCCGATTCGACCTGATGGGCCTGATCGACGTCGAGACCATGAACGCCGTGCGCGCCGCTTTGGACGAAATCCCCGACCGTGGGCCGAGCATTCTTATGTATGGCGAACCGTGGTCGGCCGGCGCTACCGCGGCTTTGCCGGGCACCGTGCTTGCCGACAAGGCCGGATTGCCGCAGCTTGATAATCGCATCGGGCATTTTTGCGACACCACGCGAGACGCCATCAAGGGGCATGTGTTCTTCTCGGACCGTCCCGGATACGTTAACGGGGGTATGCATGAGAATGCGGCCTCCGTGCGCGACGCGGTGAACGCCTGGCGTGCCAGCAAACAGCCGGAAGGTGTTGCGGGTCAAGTGATCCAGTATGTTTCCGCGCATGACGATCTGACCTTGTGGGACAAGCTTTGCGCAAGTCTTGCCGCGAAATCGCTGGGCAGCGCCGTTAGTGAAGGCGACAACGAGAATTCCGTGGACGTGCCGAAGGCGTTGTATGACGCCGATCTTTCGGAAGCTGGGCTCGCCTCGGCCGGTTCCGCGATTGCCGGGGCCATGGCCACGGTGATGGATGCGAATCGTATGGCGGCGGGCATTGTGCTCACTTCCGCGGGCATTCCGTTCATGCTGTCTGGCGAGGAGTTCGCGCGTACGAAATACGGCAATTCCGATTCGTACGATTCGACGCGCGAGCTGAATTGGCTTGATTGGACTCGTGCCTGGCGCATGCGCGATCTGGTGGAGTATTACACGAAACTGATCGCCTTGCGTAAGAGCTCGGCGGAATGGTTTGACGGCGATCGTGTGATCGTCAGCGTGGAAGGCGACGAACTGGTGTTCCGGGTCGGCGACTACTTGGTGGCGGTGAATCCGGGACGTCATATTGGCGCGATTGACGTTGCCTCGACTGCGGTTGCGCCGGTTTCGGAGTCGTCTCGCGTGTGGTGCGGCATGGGTTCGTCCACAAACGCATCCGCGGCGTGCATCAGTGCGGGAGATGGCGATTATTTGATCGTGCCACCGCATACGTTTGCAATCTGGCGGTTGCGGTAACCTCGTGCATAACGCATGTAACGCATTGGTTTGCAAGGGCAGCGGCTGCAAAGTGGCAATCGCCGCCGCCGGTAAAGCGGCGACGATGCCGATGAAAGGACCTGCTATGGAAAACGTGACGCATACCCCTAAATACGAGGTTGTGTTCTTCGATCTGTATGGAACGCTTATTGACATACGTACCGACGAACAGTGCGACGCGGCCTGGCAGGCCTTGTATGACACCGCTTGCGAGCTTGGAGCGCAATACGATTCGGTTGAGGCACTGCGTGAACGTTTCGAAAAACTTGAGGCGCGCGAAATGCTGCATCAGTCGAATCATGCCATCGTTCGCAATGGGTGGGACGAGTTCGACGTGCTGCCGGTGTACCGCTCGCTGCTCATGAATCGCAACGACGAGGCGGAACGGTTGCTGGCGTTGCCGCAGGCCGCTCAAAAGGCCGCGTGGGCGTTCCGTCAGGGTAGCACCAGCATGATCCGCCTGTATCCGGGTGCGCTGGAAATGATCGAAAAACTGCAGGAAGCCGGCATTGTCGTGGCGCTGCTCAGCAACGCGCAATCCTGCTATACCCGTGCCGAGTTGGAAATGACGGGACTTGCCAGCGTGCTTGACGACGTGATCATCTCCAGCGAGGAAAAGATTCGCAAGCCCGCGCGCGATTTGTATATGCTGGCGCTCGACCGTGAATTCGTTACCGCCAAGCATGCGCTGATGGTGGGCAATGACGAGAAGAACGATATTGTCGGTGCGCGTTCGGCGGGCATCGACGGCGTGTATTTCCGCACGGAGATTTCGCCGGCCGACGATCCGGATGCGTCGAGTTATGCGGTGCGTTCGTTTAAGGGTGCCGATTATGAAGGATTGCTGGATTACGTGCTGAACGCCTGATCTTTCGCATTGCGTGCGTACTGCTCGTGTATTGCGGGGCGTGCGTTGCGTTGCGCGTATTGCGCGGCGTGCGCCACGTTTACGGGGGTCACCTTTCGTAAAGCGTGTAAGGTATGTTGCATACATTTGCAGCATACGTTCGCAGGATTTTTGCAACAATGGCAAGATGATGCGAGTAAAGCTACGTGAAAGCACGAAAGACATAGTGTGAAACAATCGCGTGAAACATGTCGCACAGGGGTTACGTGAAAAACATATTGCGCGGAATGCTGTGCAAGCGCGTGAGACGCGAAGCTCCGCATATGGCAGCGATGCCGCAACGCGATACCGCGGCGTAATGTCGTGGCGTGGCACAGTGTGCGCAGACGATTACGTGCGCGCATGATTGCTTGCGCGATGGAATCGAGGAAAACTCGAGGAGGACTTATGGAAGGCTACACCGAAAACGGCGCCGGAACCGACGTCACCGACCAGATCGGCTTTGCGGGCATGCGCCGCAAGAAAAAGCAGCGCCGCGGATTGAGCGTATTCCAGCTCAAGGTAATCGGCGCGGTGGCGCTGGTGCTTTCCGCCGGCAGTACCACGCTGGTGCCACTGATTTTCGGATCCGACACGAGCAACATGACGTCGCTTACGGCCATGGTGCTATGCGAAGTGGTGTCGTGGTTCGCCGCGCCGATCTACGCGTGGCTGCTGGTGCAAGGCTTCCAGCAGACGCGCAATCGCGTGGCATACGGCGTGCAGCTGCTGTTGCTGGCACTAATCGCCGAAGTGCCGTACGATCTCGCCACTTCGGGCAAGCCGTTCGATTTCGGCTCGCAGAATCCGGTGTTCGGCCTGTTCATCGCCTTCGCCATGCTCGCAGCAATGAAATGGGTGGCGCAGCGCTACCAAGGTGCCATGCTCGTGATCTCCGACATTGTGCTGGTAGTGGTTGCCGTATTGTGGGATCTGCTGTTGCGTGTCGGACTGCGCCAGCATCTGATGAGCCTGGGTGCGGTGACGCTTGGTTTCGTGCTGATTTTCTGGCTGATGCGCTCGCGTGAAAACACCATGATGTTCACGGCCGGTCTGTTCGGTGCGGTGATGATGATTGCGCCTGGCGTCGGTGTTGCATTCGTGCACTACTACAATGGCAAACTCGGATACAAACATTCATGGACTAAGTGGATGTTCTATGCCTTCTATCCGGTAATTTTGCTGATTTGCGCGGCTGTCGCATGAAATTTGATCATATTGCGAGAGTTTTGACAACGTTCGCACTATAATGAAAACAGATTGAGAGAGCGTCGTCGCTCCAAATACCACCCGTTCCACTGTTGGCAGGGGTGCGATGATGCTGTGAGCTGCAAAGGGGCTGACATGGACAAGGCTGGCATTCGTGAGGTGGCCAAGGCCGCAGGAGTGTCGATTTCGACGGTTTCGCGCGCGTTCACGCGTCCGGAGCTCGTTTCCGAGCGTACCAGGCGCAAGGTGCTCGACACCGCGGACCGGTTGGATTTTAATATCTCCCGTTCCGCGACGGCACTGAAGTCAGGGCAAACGTACCGTGTCGCCATGCTGATGAATGAGGAAATCACCAGCTGGTTCAATATGGAAGTATTCGCTGGAATCAATTCCGTCATGCATGATGCCGGATACGACATCTCTCTGTTCCAGCATGTCGATACCGGTGAGAACAGGCGTGACTTCTTTACGAATCTTCCGGTGCGACGCAACGTCGACGCCGTGTTCGTAACGTCGTTCGGCGTCGAACCGGAGGAAATCCAGCAGCTGCAACGTATTCATGTGCCGATCATCGGCATCAACACGCCATCGCAGGAAGGCTTCGACGCAACGATCTCCATCGACGATGAAGACGGCATGTTCTCGTCCGCGCAGCATCTAATCAATCTTGGGCACAAAAACATTGTGTACGTGTGCTCCGATGCAGTCGATTCGATCAATTCGTCGATCGATGCGCGCGGGCGGGGCTTCATTCGCGCATGCAAGACCATGGAGGGCACGCACGATTTCAAGTGGCGCGTGCTTTCCGTGCCGCGCGGCAAAACGTTCGCCGATTCGGCGTTGACCGCGCTG
>OGHF01001595.1_pt1 | contig 13165 bp, 9 predicted proteins | sample 1571481 | NCBI WGS metagenome assembly OGHF01 (sample SAMEA2581952, study PRJEB24529) | metagenome | biome: Human gut stool | place: China | collected 2011
TTTTTATCAATATATGAAAAGATGTTAAAACCTTGAGTAATATTGCTTTGTATACTTGATCTAATAGCGGAAAACGTAGGTATATCTCCTAAAAAATGATTCCATGAGAAAATAAAAATTCCTAACAAGGTATTTATCAGTAGAATTGTATATGAAATAAAACGTGGCACAAGAAAAAGGAGAATACATATTAGAGTATTAAACAATATAAAGCGGATACCTATTTTAATATATATAATAGCATATCCAAATTGTTCTTGCGGCAATAACATTGCCAAACTATTTTCTATACTAAAAAGGATAATGAATAGAATAAACAATAAAATACATTTTTTATTTTTGAAGAAAAAATCAGTACTTTTTCCCATTGTATTACACCTTTTGTAAGGAGTCTCACCATGAAACAGCACGTTACAGTTGTACCATCCGACCATCTCGTCTTCGTTGACGGCTTCGCGTTGTGCTTCGATTTCTCCGCGCCCAAGAATATGCACGCGCTCCAGTGGCATGAGGGGAGCGGTCACATCGAGTGGACGGACGACATCAACCACCCGTTGACGCCTGACGATTATGAAGCGTATGTTGCCCCGTTCGTCGCTCTCTGGGAAGCGGAAAAGGCCCGGCGTGATGAAAAGGCAGCAGCAGCCGAAGCCGCCCGGATTGCCGAATACAATTCGGAACCGGCCCGCGCCGCCCGCATCCGTTCCGAGCGTGACCGCCGCCTTAACACGACGACATGGCTTGTCGAACGGCACAAGGAACAGACCGCAGGGAATATCGAAACTTCGATAACCAGGGAAGACTATGCCGGACTGCTGGCATATAGGCAAGCACTCCGCGATTTGCCGCAGCAGGAGGGCTTCCCTTGGGAAGGGCCGGACGATCCGAAATGTCCGTGGCCTGACGAGATCCGATTCGTGGCGAAAAAGTCGGATTGAAGACACAAAAAAATCCCCCTCCCGGCGCGAACCGAGGAGGGGGATTTTCGCATTCACACAGCATACCGATGCTCGCTTTTTTGAGGCGTTGGGAAGACGCTTTTTGCCGTCTGCACCAAGCTGTTTGGTGCAGGATGTTTGTTACTTATTGGAATAAATTATGTATGTGCTTTTTCGCGGAAAAAGAAAACGCCCGCCGGATTCCGGTGAAACCCTTGACCTTGGAGCCCCGGGTGACCATAGTAAAGGATATTTCCCTCTAAGGAGTTTTCATGAACACGCCATCTTCAGCCCTTTCCGATGAAATGAAAGGGGCGATGTCCACTCTGCTCAATGCCGTTATTTTTGAACAATGGCTCCGTTTTTCCTGGATTGAGGAAGACGAGGAAGGGGATTTCTGCATCCAGATCCCCGCGGAGACGGTCAGCGAACTTGTGGAGGATTACCCCGAATACGAGGGGTTGATCGCCCAGCTCAACGGGACCATCGTGGATGCGGACATGGCCTGTTCCGCCGTTCTCGGCTATGCGCGATCCTCGCTTGGGGAACAGAGCCTCGCCGTGCTGGAGCACAACGAATTCCAGAATATGGTGGGGCGTTTCCACCAGTGGCTCAACGACAACGTGGAAGCGCTGGATCAGGACCCGAAGAATTTCGATCAGTGGTGCGAGCTGTTCCTCGCCGACTTGCAGCAGGCCAAGGACGGCAACGCGTAAGGCTTCGCGGGCTTCGGCACCGACGGGTTCCGCTCACGGGAATGGAGTACCTTTGAAACGGTACAGCTTTCAAAGGTCCCCGAGACTATCGAGCGGGCGGTCTGTGCCGTTTTAGAGAAAGGCGGGAGCGATGTTCCCGCCTTTCTCTTTTGGGCTGCAGGAAAAAGCCAGGCCGCCCTTGTGTGGAGCGGCCCTGGCTTGGGAAACATGGCGGGGGGGGGGTGTCCCTGTTCAGCACGATGAGGTGTGGGGTAAGGAAAGGATACGCTTGACGGAACGGTGTTATTTGCCCCAAAGCGAAAGGCGCGGCCCGGCGTCAGCCAGCGCGTCGAGGGGGATGTCCACGACCTGCGACCCGGCGGCCCACGGAGCCACCTGATACGGCTGGAAGAAAATGCGTATGCCCTCGGGCGTGAGCGCAAAGCTGGAAAAGTTTTCGGCTTCGGGGGCGGTGCCGCTGCGGAGCATGTCGTCGTTGTACATGTCGCCGAGGGATTTGGTCAGGGCCTTGGTGCAGTAGCGGCTCATGACGTCGAGCGCCGTATCCAGATTTTCGAATACGTCATACAAATCGATGAGCGCGCCGCTCTTCATATCATAGGTCGTCGTGGTTATTTCCAGGTTGCCGTGCGCGCCGCCGGTATAGCTGGCGGTCTTCCAGACTATCGAAAGGACGGACGGCGTGGAACGGGTCGTGCTGTAGGTCGTTTCGAGTTCGTAGGGCACGCCCAGATCCGGTTCTTCGCCATAGGTATTCTGGAACGTGTCCACCGCCTGATGCGCCCAGTCGGCCACATCGGCATCCACGCGGGCATTGCCGGTTATCGGGTAATGAACCCGAATCTGAAGCTTGCCGGTTTGCCGGGAAACCACGGCGTCGCGCTCGTTCAGGGCGTTGGCGTACGTGGGTATCGCCAGCGCAACGGTACAGCACAGCAGGAGAAAACGGACGAAGTATGACATGGGAAATCCTGTTCCGAATGATTTTGCGGCAGACATGACATCCGGAAGCCGTTTTGTCTAGAGGTTAGAGATCAGATCCGGCACGCCCCGTACAGGCGGGCCAGCCACGGCCTCGAATAGATTTCCAGCCTGAGCCTGAGCCAGCTCCACCCCGCGTCGCGTACTTTGAAGCGGTGCACGGCCTCGGGCGCGGCAGGCGGGTTGGCTCCCATGCGGGGGGGGAAGAATACGGAAAATCCGGCTTTCCTCCCCTCTTCCCGCGCAACCTCGGACCCGCTTCCCCACGGCCAGCACAGCGAGCGCACAGGATGCCCCAGTTCCCGGCGGAGCGTTTCCGCGCAGGCGCCCAGTTCTTCGTGCACACGGCTGCGGCGGGCCGCTTCGCTCTCCAGCGTACCCAATCGATCCGGGGAAAATCCCGCTACAAGCGTTTCCAGCGCGGCTACATTTCCCGCCGATTGAAAGAAAGTACGGGCCTCCGCCGGTTCTTGCGGCACGAGGCGCTGCACGGCGGCGACCAGATCAGGGGAAGGGATGAATGCCCGGCTGTACAGGAAGGGGCGTTCTTTGAAGCGGGGCAGGCCCCAGACTTCGGGGAAGTCGACCGCGTTGAACGTGTTTGCCCGCGTTCCGGGGACGTGGAAGCGTTGCCCGGCGGCTTCCAGTGCGGAGGCGGGCTTCTGGTGCCTGTCGTGGCGGTTCACCGGGCCCCATTCCGGGCCGGCGAAAACGGCGAGGTGGCGGGCGGAGTGCGCGGCCACGGACATGAAGCCGCTGGATTCCATGTGTCGGGCTTCTTCCCAGGAAAAGAACATATCGCGGCGTACCTGATAGCCGAAGGGGGTGTCGTGCATGGGCGCATCCACGGGAGGGAGGCTGGACGGAGGCAACCCCTCCCAGACGTCGGCAAGGGTCGGGCGGCATTTTTTTTCAGCCTCCATCCGTTCGGTGACGGCAAAGACGACGCCTTTGTGCCCGTATTTCCGCAGGATGGGCCATGCGTAGACGTAATTGTCCAGGTACCCGTCGTCAAAGGTGATCAGCAGGGAACGCGGCGGCAGCGGTGCGCCCTTCAGCAGAAAACCCTCCGCTTCATCAAGGCCGATCCCGCGCCAGCCGTATTCGGCCATGCCTCGGCACTGGTCTTCAAAATGTTCCGGGCTGACGGCGATAGCCCCCGGAAATCGGCTGACGTAATGGTACATGAGTACAGGAAGGCTGTATGCGCTCATGGGGCATCCTTGAACTGTTTGGAGGGAATTCGGGGGAATGGTCTGGTCTGCGGAGGGGATGGGGCCTTGCCTGTTGTTCTTCCCCGCCGGAGAGGGATGGGGAAAACGCCGTACACCGTGAGGTGCGCTTCCGAACACCGTGCGTGCCGCTTTTTTATGATGAAGCGCGCAAGGTTTCAACCATGCTCTGATACAGAAAAAGGGGCGGCCCCTTCATCGGAGCCGCCCCCGGAAGGGTGGATCAAAGGTTGCCGCTGCGTTTGCGCTGTTTGGTTCCTGTGTTTGATGCCCACTGGTGTTCGTGCGTGAGGAACTGCATCGGATTGATCGGCTTATCGCGGAGCCGCACTTCAAAGTGCAGGTGAGGGCCCGTAACCCGCCCGGTCCTGCCGAGATTGCCGATATACTGGCCTTGCTTGACCTTCTGGCCTTTCCGGACTCCGAGTTTGTCCAGATGGGCATAACGCAGGGTGACGCCTTTTCCGGCATCGATGTCGATGGTCAGTCCATAGGAGCCTTTGCGGCCACTGTACACGACTTTGCCGGGCGCGGAAGCAACGACTTTTTCCCCGCGGTTTCCGGCGATATCCACGCCCGCGTGCATGAGCCGCCTGCGTTTGACGGGATGCTTGCGGGGGCCGAAGGACGACGTGACCCGGATAGTTTCCTTGATGGGCTGGATGAGCGAAAGAACCGGGTAGAGCGACGGTTCCTTGAGCAGTTCCGGCGTGACTTCAATGTCGCCGTCGTCGAATTCTTCATCGGGGATGGGAGTGAAGCGGACGTTGGAACCGTTCTGGCTGACGGCGGCGCCGGCTGTCTGGAGTTCGCGGCGGGCCGTGTAGGAAAGCGCTTCGCGTGTCGGGGGGCGATAGTCATGCAGGGCCGTCAAGGAATCCTGATAGCGGACGATGGAATACTGGTGGTGCTGCAAGCCGGATTGTTGTGGAGCGCAGGCGGTGAGGAGAAGGAGGCAAAGGAGGGGGGAGAAAAGAGCAAGCCTTTTTGCTGCGCTGTAAGACAAATACGAAGGTTTGAGCGTCATGAAGGATTCCTTGTTTGCAGGGGCCGTATGCATAGCGGAGGAGAGGGGGGGGGCGCCCCGGTCGTGATGTCATTGCGGAAAGAAGGAAGCACGTTAGCATCCCGGGCAAAAGCTGTCGAGTCGTTGGATTTTTTTGAGGACGCCTCAGCCAATCAGCTACAAAAAGGAGCGGTTACGGTGGGATAGCGGATGGTTTTGTTGTTTTTCCGCTATCAGGTTTAAAAAACTGTACATATTTTTCCCTATATGATTTTTCAATGATCATGGCGGATAAGAACGGCCTGTTGGAAACCGCAAAGGGAGGAATTTTTTTTCGGAAAAAGAAAACCCGTATTATCGTAAATAGGAACTTTTCTAAATGAATTAACCGTCCAATGGAGGAGCCCTTCCTGTGGCCTCCTCACCTTCCGAGGGCAGTACGCTTTCCATGTATGTGTGGAGGATCAAAAGTGCAGAAGGGGGGAGGACGGAACTTGGCGAATGGGCGGAACTATGGCAGAGTAGGGACACGAAACCCAAGAACCAAGAGGTGCTATGCGTACAATATCCTTCACTTTCGCCTCTTTTTGCCGTATTACCGCCCTTGCCGTTTTGTCTTTTTCCTTGGCGGGCTGCGGGCTGATGGATTACGGCGGAGGAGGGTCCGGCACGCGGGGGACGAAGACGTACACGGTGCGGGGAAAAACCTACAGGCCCTATCTGTCGGCGGACGGGTATAGGGAAGACGGGGTCGCCTCGTGGTACGGCAGGGATTTTCACGGAAAAACCACGGCCAACGGCGAACGCTATAATATGTATGCGATGACCGCCGCGCACAAACTGTTGCCGCTCGGGACCAAGGTGCGGGTCACGCATCTGAGGAACGGAAAGTCCATCGTCGTGCGCGTCAACGACCGGGGACCGTTCGTCGGGGATCGGATCATCGATCTTTCGTATGCGAGCGCGAAGGAACTGGGCATGATCGGCACGGGTACGGCGCGTGTCCGTGTCGAGGCGATCGAAACCTTTGGCGGCGCGTCCCCCGGCGATATGAACGGGAGCTTCTACATCCAGATCGCCGCGCTGAGCAGTCAAGCCTCGGCTCAGGATCTTGTGCGGCGGCTGCAAAACCGGAATCTCGGCGGGCGGGCGTTCTACGCGCCTTCTCTGGGGCTCTGGCGTGTGCAGGCCGGGCCGTTCAACTCGCTGAACCGCGCTGAGGATCTCTCGGACGAGCTGAACAGGCAGTATCCCGGCAACTTTGTGGTCGCGGATTAAAGGCGGAAGCGGAAGGGGAGCCTTTTTTGAAACGGCTTCCCTTCCGCCGTGTTTTCCACGTTTCCCCTTCGGCTTTTGGGCATACGGGCTTCCCGTTCAGGGTGTTTCTCATGGCGGAAGGCCGTGAGAAGGTTTCGGGGCGGGGGTGAAACCGTTGACAACGGTGCTTGGCTGCTGTATGTTTCTTCCCACGTAAAGGGGAGTAACTGGGTTCTTGAGACCCGGGTAACGTCAACAGCATGGCTTCGGCCTGGCGTTACCATCAAGCTTTGACTTGATGAGTGAGACCTTCACGGCACATGTTGCCGGAGGGTCTTTTTTGTTTTCTCCGGCGACCAAACGCAACAAGGAGTAAAACATGATGTTCGCTCTTCTTCCCGTCCTGAAGGGGCGCGCCTGCGGAGGTTCCGATGGTCGTTGAGCATTCCGTGACGGAAGTTGTCCTTTTCTGTGTCCTCATCATCGTCTGTCTGTGGTGCGACCTGCACGCGCATCAGGCCGATAAGCCCGTTTCCGCCCGTAACGCCGCCATCTGGAGCTGTATCTGGGTGGGCCTCGCGCTCGTGTTCGCAGGGTACATCGGATATAGCTTCGGCTCTGAACAGGTTCAGCTCTTCCTGACCGGGTACCTGCTGGAAAAGTCGCTTTCAGTGGACAACCTGTTCGTCATCATGGCCATTTTCAGTTCGTTCGCGGTGAAGGACGCGTTCCAGCACCGGGTTCTGTACTACGGTGTCCTCGGCGCGCTGGTCCTGCGCCTGATCTTCGTGGCGGCGGGCAGTTCCCTGGTGGCGATGTTCGGCCCCTACGCGCTGGCGAGTTTCGGCATCTTCGTGCTCTGGACGGCGTGGAAGATGTGGCAGTCCATGCACAGCGGCGAGAAGGAAGAAATCGTCGACTACTCCGAGCACTGGGCCGTCCGGTACACCAAGCGCTTCATCCCCGTGCACAACCAGCTCAGCGGCCACGATTTCTTCGTGAAGGCCCCCGATACTACCGGCAAGCTGATCTGGAAGGCCACGCCGCTGTTCCTGTGCCTGTTTGTGGTGGAAGTGTCCGACGTGATGTTCGCGTTCGACTCGGTCCCGGCCATCATCGCCGTCACGCACGACCCCTTCCTCGTCTATACCAGCAACGTGTTCGCCATCCTCGGCCTGCGGTCCATGTATTTCCTGCTCGCCGCCGGAAAGCGTTACCTGCGCCACCTGGAAAAGTCCGTAGTGATCATCCTCGCGTACATCGGCGTGAAGATGCTTCTGGACGTGGTGGGCATCGTGCACATTTCCCCGCTGATCAGCCTTGGTGTGGTCATCGGGCTGCTGGCCATAGGCATCCTTGCCTCACTGCTGCCGGAAAAGTCCGCCAAGTAAGTTCTCATGGATGAATGACGCCCGGCCGGAGTATGCTTCTTTACGCGGGCATACTCCGGCTCCCCTTTGGGGACATTGCATTTTGTGTGGAAAAGCGTATCCCTGTTTCCATTCCATAGAGGCCGGAGGCGCAGGCTTTCGGTGATTTTTCCAAGGTTGACGCGGGGAAGGGACGATACGCTCGGATCCGTTTTCCAGAAGCGGGAGCCTTGGTTTTTAATAAGGAGCGTTGGACGCATGAATCGTACAAGAACCCTGCTTATCATTGGGGTTTTTATGCTTTCTCTCGCCGTGCTCGCGGCGTTGGAATTCCGTGTTCAGGATGAACCCCCGAGCGAAGGCCAGATGGTGACGGGCTCCCTTTCGAAGGATATGCCCGCTCTTCCCAAGCTGCCTTCCCTGGGCGATTCGGAAGGGAATAAGGGCGGAGTTCTGGTTCCTCTCGACAACGGGACGCTGCGCGGCAGTGCGGCCCCGCTTGATATGTCCGCGATCCCGCCCGATGAGGAAACTCCGGCGGGTAAGGATAAGCCCGAAACGGCGGCTCCCGCAGCCGATCCCGCTGTCTCGGCGGAAAAGCCCGCACCGGCCCCGATGGGTGAAATTGCGCCTGCCGATACGTTTACGGAAAAGCCGAAGCAGCCCGTAGCCGAGGAAAAGGCCCCTCAGCAGGAAAAGAAGGCTGAGAAGGCCGTGGCGGAAAAGCCCGCCGAAAAGCCGCAGCCGAAGGTTTCCGAACCGAAGCAGGAAAAGGAACAGGCGAAGGAAGGCGTGGTGGTGCTGACCACCAAGGCCCCCGCGAAGCTGGCGGCGGGGCAGACCGCGATCACCGCGACCCGGCTTGAGCTGGGCAAGAGCGTGGTCTTCCGCATGACCGGCGCGGCCCCGATCAAGACCAAGACGCTGCTCCTCAAGGACCCCAACCGCTATGTCGTGGACCTTCAGGGCAACTGGGGCATCCAGCTCCCGCGCGTGCCCAAGGATCTCTGGATTTCGGGCATCCGTCTGGGACACCATGAAGAGAGCACCCGCCTTGTATTTGAATTGACCCGCGCCCCGGTGTCGGCCAAGGTCGTCAAAATCAACAACACGACCGTGGAAGTCCGTATCCAGTAACTTGCCGGATACCAGAATGCTTGGAAAGCCCTCCGCCGGATTTGCGGGGGGCTTTTTCGTTGTCCGAATGCCGATAAAGCGGCCTTTTGGAGGCAAAGCCGGATACTCTTGAGGGGGAATTTCAAGGTAACAATTTTTTGGTGCTCTAACCGAAGCGAAAACACGGTAGAAACGGGGATCGTGGGGCAAAAAAATCAGAAAAAAATAAAAAGTCGTTGACAGAGGCGGCGTGGAGGTGCATAAACCGTTCTCGCCGCTGCGGGACGGAATGTCTCGCTGAGCCGGGCAGGGCCGAGAGGCCGGGACGGCGGGGCGAACAAGTTTTTTGAAAAAAGCAGAAGAAAGCGGTTGACAGCGAGAAGGGGTCGGGATAAGTTCCCGCTTCTGCGCCGGGGAGAAATCCTCGCGGCGCGCTCCGAAAAAAAACTTCGGGGTTCGGAAAAAAAGTTGTTGACAAGCTGGACCGGGCGGGGTAAGTTCCCGCTTCGCCGCTGACGGAAACGCAGCGGCTGAGGCAACGGCCTCTGGTTCTTTGACAAGTGAAGAGCGAGTTGGGAATAAGAAACTTTGAGTTTTAGCCCATAGAGATATGGGCAAGCTAGTTGTTTTCAATCAACTGGAGAGTTTGATTCTGGCTCAGATTGAACGCTGGCGGCGTGCTTAACACATGCAAGTCGAACGTGAAAGTCCTTCGGGGCGAGTAAAGTGGCGCACGGGTGAGTAACGCGTGGATAATCTACCCTTAAGATGGGGATAACGGCTGGAAACGGTCGCTAATACCGAATACGCTCCCGATTTTATCATTGGGGGGAAAGATGGCCTCTGCTTGCAAGCTATCGCTTAAGGATGAGTCCGCGTCCCATTAGCTAGTTGGCGGGGTAACGGCCCACCAAGGCGACGATGGGTAGCCGGTCTGAGAGGATGACCGGCCACACTGGAACTGGAACACGGTCCAGACTCCTACGGGAGGCAGCAGTGGGGAATATTGCGCAATGGGCGAAAGCCTGACGCAGCGACGCCGCGTGAGGGATGAAGGTTCTCGGATCGTAAACCTCTGTCAGGGGGGAAGAAACCCCCTCGTGTGAATAATGCGAGGGCTTGACGGTACCCCCAAAGGAAGCACCGGCTAACTCCGTGCCAGCAGCCGCGGTAATACGGAGGGTGCAAGCGTTAATCGGAATCACTGGGCGTAAAGCGCACGTAGGCGGCTTGGTAAGTCAGGGGTGAAATCCCACAGCCCAACTGTGGAACTGCCTTTGATACTGCCAGGCTTGAGTACCGGAGAGGGTGGCGGAATTCCAGGTGTAGGAGTGAAATCCGTAGATATCTGGAGGAACACCGGTGGCGAAGGCGGCCACCTGGACGGTAACTGACGCTGAGGTGCGAAAGCGTGGGTAGCAAACAGGATTAGATACCCTGGTAGTCCACGCTGTAAACGATGGGTGCTGGGTGCTGGGATGTATGTCTCGGTGCCGTAGCTAACGCGATAAGCACCCCGCCTGGGGAGTACGGTCGCAAGGCTGAAACTCAAAGAAATTGACGGGGGCCCGCACAAGCGGTGGAGTATGTGGTTTAATTCGATGCAACGCGAAGAACCTTACCCAGGCTTGACATCTAGGGAACCCTTCGGAAATGAAGGGGTGCCCTTCGGGGAGCCCTAAGACAGGTGCTGCATGGCTGTCGTCAGCTCGTGCCGTGAGGTGTTGGGTTAAGTCCCGCAACGAGCGCAACCCCTATCTTCAGTTGCCAGCAGGTAAGGCTGGGCACTCTGGAGAGACCGCCCCGGTCAACGGGGAGGAAGGTGGGGACGACGTCAAGTCATCATGGCCCTTACGCCTGGGGCTACACACGTACTACAATGGCGCGCACAAAGGGTAGCGAGACCGCGAGGTGGAGCCAATCCCAAAAAACGCGTCCCAGTCCGGATTGGAGTCTGCAACTCGACTCCATGAAGTCGGAATCGCTAGTAATTCGAGATCAGCATGCTCGGGTGAATGCGTTCCCGGGCCTTGTACACACCGCCCGTCACACCACGAAAGTCGGTTTTACCCGAAGCCGGTGAGCTAACTCGCAAGAGAAGCAGCCGTCTACGGTAGGGCCGATGATTGGGGTGAAGTCGTAACAAGGTAGCCGTAGGGGAACCTGCGGCTGGATCACCTCCTTTATAGGAAAAATTCCCAACTCGCTCTTCACTTGCAAGGAACAAGGGCTTAACGCCATGCTCTTTGAGAAGAAAACGTCAGGGGCCTGTAGCTCAGGTGGCTAGAGCGCACGCCTGATAAGCGTGAGGTCGAAAGTTCAAGTCTTTCCAGGCCCACCACTTATCAGGGGGTATAGCTCAGCTGGGAGAGCATCTGCTTTGCACGCAGAGGGTCGACGGTTCGATTCCGCCTACCTCCACCACAAGCTTGCTGACGTACAGTCCATGATTGGTCATTGACGCGAAGATTTCGCGGCAGTCATCCAGGCATGGCCTGGTCGCACCGGTCGGAAACACCGGCGGGTGCTGCTCATTTACAATTGAATAGGGGAATGGGAAGGGAATAGTAAAGTTCTTGAGAAATAAGATATCAAGGGCAACAGGTGAATGCCTTGGCGCTGAGAGGCGATGAAAGACGCGGTAAGCTGCGATAAGCATCGGGGAGGAGCTAAACATCCTACGATCCGATGATTTCTGAATGGGGAAACCCGATGGGAGTCATGTCCCATCATCCTGAGCTGAATATATAGGCCCAGAGAAGCCAACCCGGGGAAGTGAAACATCTCAGTACCCGGAGGAAGAGAAATCAAACGAGACTCCCAAAGTAGCGGCGAGCGAAATGGGAAGAGCCCAAACCGGGTGGTTTCGACCATTCGGGGTTGTAGGGCCGGCATACGTGATTCTGGAGTAGGCAGAGGAAGTGAGCTGGAAAGCTCCGCCACAGCGGGTGATAGCCCCGTACTCGAAACCGAAAAGGACGCAGCCGGTACCTGAGTACTGCGAGGCACGTGGAACCTCGTGGGAATCTAGGGGGACCATCCTCTAAGGCTAAGTACTCCTCAGCGACCGATAGTGAACTAGTACCGTGAGGGAAAGGTGAAAAGAACCCCTGTTAGGGGAGTGAAATAGAATCTGAAACCTGTTGCCTACAAGCTGCGAGAGCTACTTCGGTAGTGATCGCGTGCCTTTTGTATAATGAGTCAGCGAGTTACTCTACCGTGCGAGGTTAAGCGAAAGCGTAGCCGTAGTGAAAGCGAGGCTTAATAGGCCGACTAGTACGTTGGAGTAGACCCGAAACCGGGTGATCTATCCATGAGCAGGTTGAAGCAAGGGTAAAGCCTTGTGGAGGACCGAACCGTCAACGGCTGAAAACGTTCCGGATGACTTGTGGATAGGGGTGAAAGGTCAATCAAACCCGGTGATAGCTGGTTCTCCCCGAAATATATTGAGGTATAGCCTCGGGAATTGATTAGCGGAGGTAAAGCACTGACAGAGCTAGGGGTCCTACCAGATTACCAAACTCTATCAAACTCAGAATGCCGCTTAATTGTATCCCGGGAGTCAGACGGCGGGTGCGAAGGTTCGTCGTCAAAAGGGAAACAGCCCAGACCAACAGCTAAGGTCTCCAAATCCATGCTCAGTGGTGAAGGTAGTGGAACCGTTTAGACAGCCAGGACGTTGGCTTAGAAGCAGCCATCGTTTAAAGAAAGCGTAATAGCTCACTGGTCTAATGGCTCTGCGCCGAAAATGTAACGGGGCTAAGCATGGTACCGAAGCTTTGGCAATCTCCTTTGGAGATTGGGTAGGGGAGCGTTCGCTGCGGGCTGAAGGTGTGTCGGAAGGCATGCTGGACTGCAGTGAAGTGATTATGCTGACATGAGTAACGATAAAATATGTGAAAAACATATTCGCCGAAAACCCGAGGTTTCCTGGGTAAAGGTAATCTTCCCAGGGTTAGTCGGATCCTAAGGTGAGGGTGAAAGCCGTAACCGATGGAAAACAGGTTAATATTCCTGTACTTGTTGTGTAGCGCGATGGAGGGACGCAGGAAGATAGGCGGGCCGGGTGTTGGATATCCCGGTGCAAGCGTGTAGGAATATCCGGTAGGCAAATCCGCCGGACGAATCTGAGACGCGAGTCCGTGGGCGCAAGCCCTGAAGCCGTTGAGTCTATGCTGCCTAGAAAAGCTCCTAAGTTTATCCACAGCAATCCGTACCGCAAACCAACTCAGGTGGGTGGGATGAACAATCCAAGGCGCTCGAGAGAACTCTGGCCAAGGAACTCGGCAAAATAACCCCGTAACTTCGGAAGAAGGGGTGCTCTCTAGGGTGACATGTTTAACATATGAAGCCCCGGGGAGCCGCAGTGAATTGGTGGTGGCGACTGTTTACTAAAAACATAGGTCTGTGCGAAGTCCTAAAGACGACGTATACGGACTGACGCCTGCCCGGTGCTGGAAGGTTAAAAGGAGGGGTCAGCGCAAGCAAAGCTCCGAATTGAAGCCCCAGTAAACGGCGGCCGTAACTATAACGGTCCTAAGGTAGCGAA
>OGHF01001600.1_pt1 | contig 13150 bp, 9 predicted proteins | sample 1571481 | NCBI WGS metagenome assembly OGHF01 (sample SAMEA2581952, study PRJEB24529) | metagenome | biome: Human gut stool | place: China | collected 2011
CGCCGGGAGCCAGCAGCTTGCGGGGGTCGAAGCCCTTGCCCTGCTGATCCTTGCCTTCTTCGATGTACTTACGGGTGGCCTCAGCAAACACCAGCTGGCACTCGGTGTTGATGTTGATCTTGGAAACGCCCAGGCTGATGGCCTTTGCGATCATCTCATCGGGGATGCCGGTGCCGCCGTGCAGGACCAGAGGAATGTTGTTGGTGGCCTTGTGGATGCGGTCCAGAGCCTCGAAGTCCAGACCCTTCCAGTTTGCAGGGTAGACGCCGTGGATGTTGCCGATGCCGGCAGCCAGGAAGTCGATGCCCAGAGCGGTGATCTTTGCGCACTCCTCGGGATCAGCAATCTCGCCAGCGCCTACAACGCCGTCCTCAACGCCGCCGATGGAGCCGACCTCGGCCTCGATGCTCATACCATGAGCGTGTGCCAGAGCAACCAGCTCCTTGGTCTTTTCCACGTTCTCCTCGATGGAGTAGTGGCTGCCATCGAACATGATGGAGGAGAAGCCGGCCTCAACGCAGGCCTTGCAGCCCTCGTAGGTGCCGTGGTCCAGGTGCAGGGCAACGGGAACAGTGATGCCCATGGTCTCCACCATGGAGCTGACCATGGCGGCAACGGTCTTGAAGCCGGTCATGTATTTGCCTGCGCCCTCAGAGACACCCAGGATAACGGGGCTCTTCATTTCCTCGCAGGCGGTCAGGACTGCCTTGGTCCACTCCAGATTGTTGATGTTGAACTGGGGCACACCGTAGTGGCCATCGCGTGCCTTAATCAGCATTTCGGTTGCATTTACCAACATTATTCATTACCTCCGCAAAATCATTTTGGGGTGAAAAAGCCGTTTTGGATACAAGATTGCGCATCCTTTAACGAACCTAAGGGTAGTATACCCCAATTACAGGATAAAATCAAGGCGGTTCCCGCGGCGTTTTCAACACAAATTCACATTGGGCATTTTGATGTTGGAGATTCTGGCAAAAACCACTGGATCTCTCTTCAAAAAATTGTCATAATTCCGACTTGAATTTTACAAAAAGTACGGCGGGAAGTTTGCATGTCGAACCCGGGAGGTTGAAAACTTGGTGGAAACTGTGGAATTCCACCCGGAAAGTGGGCGTACAAACTTGATTTTTGAACATTTTCAACCGGGTTTTCAACGTGTGGAAAAATTTGAGCCGAATTACCGATTGTATAGCCTGCTGAATGTGGAAAACTTTTACCTTCGGCAAACATTGCGAAGAATGCCGGGGTATGCTATACTTTAAGATGTATCAGTGTCAAAATATAGTAAAACTGAAACAGAACGAAACCATGGCGCGGCTCAAACGGCCCGCCTTGCCATAGAATGGAAGGAGAACACATCAATGGATGAACAGAAAATGCCGCGCCGCCCCCGCCGCAGCAGCACGGAGGAGCAGCCCAGGAATGAGAGCCTGGTCTACGGCAAAAACCCCGTGACCGAGCTGCTCAAGAGCGGTTCCGGCGTGGATACCGTGCTGATCGCGGAGGGGATGGCCCCCGCCGTGGCAGCTTACTATACCGCCATGGCCAAGGAGGCCGGGGCCACGGTCAAGCGGGTGCACCCCAACAAGCTGCGCCTGATGACCGGCACCGAGAGCCATCAGGGTGTGGCTGCCTTTGCCAGCGAGATCGAATATGTGACCGTGGAGGACCTGCTGAACGTTGCCAGAGAGAAGGGGGAGCCCCCTTTCCTGGTGCTGAGTGACGGCATCGAGGACCCCCATAATCTGGGCGCGGTGATGCGCTCTGCTCTGCTGTGCGGAGCCCACGGCATCGTCATCCCCAAGCGGGGCGGCGCGTCCGTGACCCCCACCGTCATCAAGTCCAGTGCCGGTGCGGCCGAGCGCCTGCCTGTGGCCCGCGTGGCCAACATCGGCGAGACCATCCGCCGCCTGAAGGATCAGGGTGTGTTCGTCTACTGTGCCGATATGGACGGTGTGCCCCTGCGCAAGAACAACCTGACCGGCCCCATCGCACTGGTGCTGGGCAGCGAGGGCAGTGGTGTATCCCAGCTGGTGAAAAAGCTCTGCGATGGTGTGGTGCGGCTGGATATGGCCGCTCAGGGCACCGGTGTGGACAGCTTCAATGTCTCGGTGGCGGCTGGCATCATCCTGTACGAGATCCAGAGCCAGCGCGCCGCAGAGTAAGAAACAGCGGCCAGACCGCCGTGACCAGAACAGGGAGGGACTAGGATGCCAAAGGATGATAAGCGCAAAGAGCTGACACAGGAAGAGATCGATGCGCAGAACGAGAAGTTCCGCACGTTTTTCAGCACCAGCGTGGCACAGGTGCCCGAAGAGATGAAGCGCCGCGATGAGGAAAAGGAGAGCACCGGCAGCTTGCTGGGCAAACTCTTTCACCGCGAAAAGGACAAAGAGGAGCCAGCCGCCGCCCCGGCCGTGCAGAATGAGCTGCCGCCCACGGGTGAGATCGTGCTGGGCCATGAGGAAGAAGCCGAGGCCGGCCTGGAGCTGGCATTGGAGCCCGGAGAGCTGGAGGAAGCAGAGCCTGTGGCTCTGCCCACCGCGCCGGAAGCCCCCGCAGCGCCGAAGCCGGAACCCCGGCCCGCACCCCAGCCCGAGAAAAAGCCGGAGCCGCCCCGCCGCCGGGAACCCCTGACCCCGCAGGAGCAGCAGGAGGATGCAGAGATGGCCGAACTCAAGGCCATGCTCTATGGCACCCCCAAGCCCGCCCCGGTGGAGGAGGTGCAGGATGCCCCCGAAGAGGTGCTGGCCGTGGAGCCGGAAGCTCCCGCAGCGCCTGAGGGCCCGGCCATCCCCATGGTGTTTGCCGAGGATCAGTCGGTAAAGCAGGCGAAGTCTGCCCCGGAAGCCGCGCCAGAGGTTGAGCCGGAACCGGAAACGGCTTTCCAGTTCTTTGGCAAGGGCGCGGACGAGAACGAGCCGCAGGCCCCTACCCGCACCGAGGCCCCCAGCAAGGACGACAGCATGAGCCTGCCGCTGATGGGACTGGAAGAGGACGAAGCACCCGCCCGGCCTGCCGCCCCGGCAGAGGAGGCCCCGGCCCAGCCTGCTGAGGAAGCGGCCCCTGCCGCCCCGGAGGCTGCGGAGAAGCCTGAAGAAGAAACCGAGCCGGAAACGCCCGAGCAGGTGGGGGAGAAGCTTCGCCGGATGGGCGCGGAGCTGACGCTGCGGTGTGTGCTGGAGGGCATCCTAGCCGTGGTACTGCTCCACTTTGGCCTTGTTGCCGAGGGGCTGCTGGCCCCTGTGGCCTCCCTTGACCCCGTGATCGCCCCGGCGGCGTTCTATGCCGCCAACCTGCTCTTTCTGGCCGGTGCGCTGGCTGTGGGCTGGCCTGTCCTGCGGGATGGCCTGCGGGGCCTCAAGGGCCGCCCCAGTGCAGACACCATGCCGGCGCTGGCTGCCTGCGGTGCGCTGGTGCAGGCTGCGGTCGCCCTGCTCAACGCCCAGAGCTATCAGAACTCCAGCTGGACGCTGCTTTCCGGCGTGGCCGCACTGGGCCTGTTCCTGGCCCTGCTGGGCAGCCGTGTCCTGCTGACTGCCGTCAGAAACGGCTATGACCTTGCCGCCCGATCCCCCGAGGGGCTGCAGGGCGCATTCCGCGTCCGGGATAAGGACCTGATCCGGGTGCTGGCCCGGAGCCTGGATCAGAAAGACCCCTGGGTGCTGCTCAGCCGCCCTGTCCAGTGGGACGAGGCGCTGGTGGAGCAGAGCTTCGGGGAGCGTGCCAGTGAGCGCCGCGCCCGCAAGACAGCTCTGATCCTGCTGGGTGCTGCCGTGCTCAGCGGGCTGGTGTTCCTGCTGTTTGGCGGCGGGCCCAACGGCATGGCCGCAGCCCTGACCTCCATGCTCTGCATGGGTGCACCGCTGTCCTCCACCCTGGTTGCGGGCATCGCGTCTCTGCGCCTGCAAAAGACCGCTGCCGCCGCCGGTGCCGTGGTGCCCGGCTGGGCCGCCATTGAGGAGCTGGGCGGTGTGGACACCGTGCAGGTGGATGCCGACGAGCTCTTTACCGCCGACAGCGTGAACCTGGAGGATATCCGCATCTTCAAGGGCGGCCGCATCGACCGTGCCATCCTCTATGCGGCCAGCATCCTCAACCACAGCTGTGAGACCCTGCGGGGCCTGTTCCGCCAGATCATCGAGGACCGCACCGAGATCCTGTACCCTGTGAAGGATCTGGAGGTCCACCACGGCCTTGGCTTTGCCGCCTGGTGCGATAACAACCGGGTGCTCATCGGCAACCGGCTGTACATGGAGCGGGAGGGCGTGCCCCTGCCTGAGCAGGAGTACGAGGATGAGCACTCCCAGAACGGCGCGCTGCAGATCCTGTATCTGGCTGTTTCTGGCAGCCTGCACGCCATGTTCGTGCTCCACTATGTGGGCGGCCGCAACGCCGCCCGCGGGCTGGAGGTGCTGCAGCGGGAGAACATCCGCCTGCTGGTCACCTGTGAGGACCCCAGCCTGACGGCCCGCCACATTACCGAGGCTTACCATCTGCCCGAGGGGATGATCACTCTGCTGGATCAGGAGCAGTGCAGCGCGCTGACCCCTGCCCAGCCGGACGAGACTGCCCGCTGCTGTATGCTGCATGATAAGGGCTTTGCCAGCCTGATCGGCGGCCTGCGCGCTGCAGAAAAGGCCCAGAACGCCGAGACGAGCGCCACCACGGTGCAGATGGTCTCGGTCTGGTTCTCGGTGGTCATCGGTGTTCTGCTGACCTACGCGGGCAGCATCGGCACCCTGTCGGTGGCCGCTGTCCTGATGTATCAGGCGGCATGGAGCGCTTTGAGCATTGCAGTCTGCGCTCTGAAACAGCACAACTGAAAATAATTCATAAAATGAAATCGTACAAAAAGAAGCGGCTGTCGTGTCAGCCGCTTCTTTTTGTTGCAATTGCGGACAAAGTGTGTCATACTTCTACCCAGAGTTTACGGAAAGAGAGGGGAGCCCGCTATGTCATACCGTGCCGCGATCTGTGATGACAGCATGACCGATGCTGAATTTGTGGGGAGCATTCTGCACCAGTGGGCCGCAGAGCGTGGCATTGAGGTGGAGAGTGAGCGCTTTGCCTCGGCGGATGCCTTTCTTTTTCGCTACGCAGAGGACAAAAGCTTTGACCTATTACTTCTGGACGTGGAAATGCCGGGCACGGACGGTGTGACGCTGGCCAAAACGGTGCGGCAGGAGAATGAAGCCGTGCAGATCGTGTTCATCACCGGCTACTCCGATTACATTGCCGAGGGCTATGACGTGGCCGCCCTCCACTACCTGGTGAAGCCGGTCAGCCGCGAAAAGCTCTTTGCTGTTCTCGACCGTGCCTGGGAAAAGCACCGCCGCAACGCCCGGTGCCTGAACCTGGAGCTTTCCGGCGAGCTGGTGCGCCTGCCGCTGTATGAGGTGCGGTATCTGGACGTGCACCAGAATTACGTCACGGTTCATGCCAGGCAGGATTACACCGTCAAGCGGACGCTTGGTGAGTTCGAGGCCCAGCTGGACGAAGGCTTCCTCCGGGTGGGGCGGGGGATGATCCTGAACCTGAAACAGATCCGCCGTGTGACCAAAAAGGAAGTCGTGCTGGCCGATGGTACCGCCCTCCCATTGCCCCGGGGTGCCTATGAGCCCCTGAACCGGGCGATCATTGAGAGGACTTAATGATGAAACTTAAATTCTTTTCAAAGCTTCTCGATCAACGCATCGCCGCTTACCAGCGGGAGCTCATCGAGACCCACTACAAAGAGGTGGACAACATGTACCGCCAGATGCGGGGATGGCGGCACGATTACCGGGGACACATCCAGACCATGAAGGTGCTGGCGGCACAGGGGGATCTGGACGGCATCAAAGCCTACCTGGATGCATTGGATACCGACCTGAACACTGTTGATCTGGCTGTAAAAACCGGCAACGCCATGGCTGATGCCATCATCAACAGCAAGATCTCCCTTGCCAAGAGCCGAAATATCCCGGTGCAGATCGATGCCCATATCCCGGTCAAACTGAAAATGAGTGAGCTTGACCTCTGCTGCATCTTGGGCAACCTTTTTGATAACGCCATGGATGCCAGTGCGGAGCTGCCCGAGGAGGAGCGGCTCATCCGGGTATATATGGATATGAAGGGCACACAGCTCTATATCTCCTTCACCAATTTCACGGCAACTAAAAAGCAGAAAAAGCTTGCGGGCCGTTTTGTCACCACCAAGGGCGAGGGTCACGGCTTCGGGCTGGTGCGCATTGATGCCATCGTGGAAAAGCTGGATGGCTACCTCAGCCGCAACAGCGAGGATGGGGCATTCACGACGGAGATATTGATTCCACAGGTTTAGCAATTCATCCCCCAAATCAGGCGTTTCGTCCCCGGAATGTGTCGGGGGCGATTTTTTGTGTTAGGATCATTGCCAGACAAGTGAAAGGGGATTCCAAAATGGGAAAGAACGAGAAAACAAAAAAACCAAAGCCCAAATACAATGTCTGGCAGAACACTGCCTACATGCTCTCGGTGGCCTGGGACACCCGACGGAGCGTGCCGCTGCTGGTGGTGCTGCTGGCCGTCTGCACGGCAGGCAAGACCACTGCCGAAATGCTCATCAGCCCGGCGGTGCTGGGCAAACTGGAAAGCGGCGCGCCGCTGGGCCAGCTGCTGGGTGCCATCGGCGGGTTCACCATCCTGCTGTTTGCCCTGACCGCGCTGTGCTACTACATCGACCACCTCACCATGTTTGGCCGGTGCGGCGTGCGGCTGGAGCTGCTGAAGCGCATCAACACCAAGCGCACCCGCACGGCCTATGCCAACCTGCTGGATGAAGCCTTCCGTCTGATGTACCAGAAGGGCCACGATGCCTGTATGAACAACCGTGCTTCCGGCGAGGCTTTCTGGAAAAGCTGGACGGATATCCTGACAAACCTCATCGGCTTCGGGGTGTATCTGGCTCTGCTGTCCGGGCTGAACCCCTGGCTCTGTGTCCTGACGGCCCTGACCGCTGTGGTGAGCTATTTTTCCACCAGGAATATCAACGAGTGGGGCTACCGCCACCGGGAGGAGGGGGCAAAGATCACCCGGAGCCTGCATTACCTGCGCAACACCGCCGAGGGACGCGAGTTCGGCAAGGATATCCGCATCTTCGGTCTGCGGCAGTGGCTCACTGACCTGTACGATTCTGCTTTGCGGCTCAACTATGCCTTTCTCGAAAAGCGGGAGCGCGCCTACCTGACCGCCAACCTCATCGACCTGGCCCTGCTGCTGGTGCGCAACGGTGCGGCCTATGCTTATCTGCTCTGGCTCACCGTGACCAGGGGCCTGCCGGTGTCGGAATTCCTGCTCTACTTCGGTGCGGCCTCCGGCTTTGCCCAGTGGGTCACAGGCCTGATGGAGCAGTTTGCCCTCCTGCGCAAGCAGAGCCTGGACATCTCCACCATCCGGGAGTTCCTCGAGCTGCCGGAACCCTTCCGGTTTGAGGAGGGCATCCCGCTGGAAAAGCGGCTGGATATGCCCTATGAGCTGCAGCTGGAGGATGTGAGCTACCGCTACCCCGGTGCGGAGAAAAACACCATCGCCCACATGAGCCTGACACTGCACCCCGGCGAGAATCTGGCCATCGTGGGCTTGAATGGCGCTGGCAAGACGACACTGGTCAAGCTGATCTGCGGCTTCCTTGACCCCACCGGGGGGCGTGTTCTGCTGAACGGGCAGGATATCCGGCAGTATAACCGCCGGGATTACTACAAGCTGTTTGAAGCGGTCTTTCAGGATTTCAGCGTGCTCTCCTGCACGGTGGCCGAGAATGTGGCCCAGGCCATGGACGGCATCGACGAGGAAAAGGTGCGGTACTGTCTTGACCAGGCAGGGCTGACGGAAAAAATCACATCCCTCCCGGAGGGTATCAAGACCCATGTGGGCCGGGATGTCTATCTGGACGGCGTGGAGTTCTCCGGCGGCCAGACCCAGCGCCTGATGCTGGCCCGTGCCCTGTATAAAGACGCGCCTATTCTTGTGCTGGATGAGCCCACTGCCGCCCTTGACCCCATCGCCGAGGATGATATCTACCAGAAGTACAACGAGATGACCCGGGGCCGCACCAGCCTGTTCATCAGCCACCGACTGGCCTCCACCCGTTTCTGTGACCGCATTCTCTTCCTTGAAAACGGCCGTGTGGTCGAGGAGGGGGCCCACGACCAGCTGATGGCCCAAAACGGCGGCTATGCCAAGCTGTTTGCGGTGCAGAGCAAATATTACAAGGAGGGCAAGGCCGTATGAACGAAGAAAAAATGACCCTGAAGGAAAGCGTCCGGCTGACCCTGCGGGCCTGGCGCTTTTACTGGAAAAATACGCCCCGCTTTGTGCTGTCCACCGTGCTGTGGGCACTGGCGGATGCCGTCAGCCCCTATGCCGTGGTCTGGTTCTCGGCCCGGCTGGTGGCTGAGCTGTCGGACGCGCGGGACCCGCAGGCCCTTGCCGTGGATGTGGCGTGGGTGCTGGGCGTGACCGCTCTGCTCACGCTGGTGCGGTCGGTCCTGCTCCACTGGAAGAGCGTGGAGCGGGAACAGCTGAACTGGCAGCTGGGCCATGACTGCTTTATGGAAAAGCAGATGTCCATGGATTATGCCGACGAGGACAGCCAGCAGGTCTACGACCTCTACAATTTCATCCAGCAGAGCGAAAGCTTCTGCAGCGGCGGCAATCCTAACGCTGTGGCGCTGCTGGACAGTGTATCCGCGGCGGTATTCCGTATTCTGGGCGGCGCGGTGCTGTCGGTGGGGCTGTTCACGGCCAGGGTGCCCGCCGGCCCGCTGACAGTCTTCAACAGCCCGCTCTGTGTTCCGGCAGTGCTGGTGCTGATCCTAGCCGTGGCGTGGCTCTCGCCGGTGTGCGCTTCCAGCGCGGGCATCGGCAGCCCGGATATCGAGGAGGAGGGCCGCTGGGGCAACCGGCTCTGGGCCTTCCTCATGGGGGTATGTCGGGACGACAAAAAGGCGCTGGACGTGCGGATGTACGACCAGTTCGAGTTTTTGAAAGATCACGCCGCCGTCTCCATGCCTGCCTTTGAGCGGGCCCGCAAGGGGAAATTCGGCATCCTGAATGCCACGGGCAACGCCGTTTCGGCTCTGCTCATGGGTCTTGCCTACCTCTTTGTATGCCTGAAGGCCTACGGCGGGGCCTTTGGTTTGGGCGCTGTGACCCAGTATGTGGGCGCAGCCACCAACTTTTTTGTGGGCATCGGCGGGCTGTTCACCGCCGTGGGCGACTGCAGATTCAACGCACCCTACCTGAAAACGCTCTATGACTATCTTGACCTGCCCAACAAGATGTACAAGGGCAGCCTGACCACCGAAAAGCGGAGCGACCGCCAGTATACCGTGGAGTTCCGGGATGTCTCGTTCCGGTACCCCGGCAGCGAGCAATATGCCCTGCGCCACCTGAGCATGACCTTCAAGGTGGGGGAGCGGCTGGCCGTGGTGGGCATGAACGGCAGCGGCAAGACCACCTTCATCAAGCTGCTCTGCCGCCTATACGACCCCACCGAGGGTGTCATCCTGCTCAACGGCATCGACATCCGTAAGTACCGCTACGATGAGTACATGGATATCTTCTCGGTGGTGTTTCAGGATTTCAAGCTGTTCGCCCTGCCGCTGGGCCAGAATGTTGCCACGGCCCAGCATTATGATGCCGCCCGTGCCGCCGACTGCCTGCAAAAAGCGGGCTTTTCCGACCGGTTGGCCCGGATGCCCAAGGGGCTGGACACCTGCCTTTATAAAGATTTGGACGAGGATGGCGTGACCATCTCGGGCGGCGAGGCCCAGAAGATCGCTATTGCCCGGGCCCTGTACAAGGATGCACCTTTCATCGTGCTGGATGAGCCTACCGCCGCCCTGGACCCGGTGGCTGAAGCGGAGATCTACGCAAAGTTCAACGAGATCGCGGGCGATAAGACTGCAATTTATATCAGCCACCGGCTGTCCTCCTGCAAGTTCTGTGATGAGATCGCCGTGTTCGACCACGGCGAGGTCGTCCAGCAGGGCACCCATGAGGAACTGCTGGGGGAGCCGGATGGAAAGTATTACGAACTGTGGAACGCCCAGGCACAGTATTACACCGAAGAAAGCGCGTGAACCTGGCCTCCCTATCAGGGGAGCTGTCACCGGAGGTGACTGAGCGCCTTTTGGCCCTGATGTTCTGCACAAAAAAATCGGAAAAAACTGGAATTTCCGACGAAATCGGGTGCGAAAGCACAGCACTTTGGGCGAAAAACTTGACCCACATTGGCCGGACGTGTAAAATGAATAAGTAGTGAGAAAAATCATGGACGCGAAATTTTTCCATGTGTGCGGCATTCCTTTGATCCCATGGGATGAAACAAGGAGGGAAGTTCGACCCAATGAAATGGAAATTCCAAACCGCGGGGCGGCTTCTGGCCCTGCTGGCTCTGAGCGGGGCCCTGCTGGCTGCCCCTTTGCCCGCGCAGGCCGCGCCCGGTGTGCTGACAGGCCTGACCGGAACCGGCTCCAAGCTGGAACTGGAGCTGACCGAGATGGAGCTGGAGATCACCGATGATGACCCCCGCCCCAAGGGCTACCTGTACACCAGCGGCCAGAGCGATTATTACTTCATCGTCTGGATGAGCAGCAACTCCAATGTTGCCACGGTGGATGGCGACGGCAAGGTGACGGGCCGCAATGCGGGCACTGCCATCATCACCGCCATCTCCGACCACGGTGAACGTGCCGCCTGCAAGGTGACCGTGACCCGCAAAAATGAAGAAGCAGCCAGAAAAAAGCCCACGCTGGACACCACCAGCCTGAGCCTTGTGCTGCAGTACAATGACCTGCACCCCGCCCACCAGCTCCAGCTGACCAACAGCGACCACTCCTTCCTCTATGTCTACCAGTGGATGAGCAGCAACCCTGAGGTTGCCACAGTCAGCGACAAGGGCCTTGTCACGGCTCAGGCGGCGGGCACCACCACCATCACGGCAATGGTCTCCAACGGCCAGGCTTTGCGGTGCAGCGTCACGGTGACTTCGGATATCGGCAAGGTGACCCTGAACAAGAGTGACCTGCTGCTCCGCACCGTGGGCACCCAGGAGCGCCTGACGGCCACCGTTGCGGTGGAGGGCGGCGGCAGCGTGCCCATTACATGGGTCAGCAGCAACCCGGGTGTCGTTACCGTGGATGCGGATGGCGTGGTGACCGCCATTGCCGATGGAGAAGCCAAGGTCACGGCCCTTTCGCCCGCCGGACGCTTTGATGTGTGCAGCGTTGTGGTGGGCATGGCGGCGGAGAAGTACGAATCTGAAGCCGACCTTGCTGACGAGCTCAAGCTCCCGGACCCCTACGTTGCCGTAAGGCTGAATAAACTGGCATAAAGAAAAAGCACCCGCCCATGGCTGTTTTTGACAGCTATGGGCGGTTTTTGCGTGTACGGAAACGGATACACTGGGAAAAACTTGCCGCAGAGGAATTTTTTGCAAAAAATATTTTGCGTTGCATGTTGTGGTGTGCCTGACACATCCGGCCGCCTCCGGCAGGTGAAAAAGGACAAAATGGCCCGAATGTTGTTTAAGACAGGGAGCGGCTGCCCCACAGAGCGGCGAAATCTCTGCAAAAAAGGCGGCTGTCCGGCTTGAATGACACATTTAACAAAAATTTGACGTGAAGTGATTGAATTTGCAACTCTTGACAGAAGGCGGGACAAACCATTATCCTTTTATCCAGAGGAAAGTATTTTATGTCGCCAGACGTTGGAATGCCTGGTGGACAAGTGTGTGTCAGGAGGGAAAGAATATGACCAACTACCGGAACCGAATCGGGGAAGCCATTGCCTTTGCCCGGAACGTGGCGGGCAGATCCCAGCAGGAGCTTGCGGATATGCTGGGGCGGGACAAGCGCACCATTCAGAAATGGGAGCGGGGCGAGATCCGCATTGCGCTGGAGGATTATCTGGATGTATTCGATACTCTGCACCTGCCGGTGGGGCCCTATGAAATGTGGATCCGGCATCCGGAACTCTTTCCGCGCGGCATGGAGGATATCAAGGGCTTCAGCACGGAGAAAAAGCGGCGGGTACTGGCGGATTATTACCTGCATCAGGCTGCACCGCTGGAGATCGAGCAGGAGTATTACATCCTGTTCGGCGACCACGGCAGCAACAGCTGCGGCATCCGGCAGGAGCAGCTGGCCAACCTGCAGACTCCGCTCCGTGACCGCAAACGGATCGTGAACCAGATCATCGACAACTACTATGAGGCCCGGGCCATCGGACATCTGACCGACCCAGAGGGCCAGCAGCCAGTGATGCCCATTCTGGAAGCCTGCTACGATGCCAGTGCACGGAGCGTGGAAGCCAACGAGAACCGGTACAGCATCGGCAGCATCGAGGACTATCTGGACGATGCGGCAAAACCGGTAGAAGAGTGAACCGAACAGCAGACGGCCATGTGCAGCCGCCTGCTGTTTTTGCGTGCGGCCTGCCTGCGGGAAAATATTGTGAAATTTGCGGATTCCTGCTATACTTATCCTATTGATGAAAAAGAAGGGTGAGATAAATGGCATACAACATGGGCGGTCGGCGCTTCCGGCCGGTGGGCAGCGGAAAAAAGCGGACTGCGCCGCAGTACGGGCCGGTGGGCACAGGCTGCCCGTTTGTGGAGGAGGCCGTGGCGCGGCTATACCGGGAGCAGAACGAGGAACATTTCTGGAGCCTGATGAACGCCCTGAACTATGCGCTGGAATTGCAGACCAAGGTGTTGGTTCCGCTGGATGCGGCGGTGGACCCCCAGAGCGGGGCCGCCCCCTGGGCGCATCTGCCCATCCCGGAGGATCGGGCCGAGGGCCTGCCGCCCTGGCTGCTCCACGCCCGGAAAGAGCGGCACTATCTGCCGCTGTTCACTTCGGTAAAGAACGCCGAGGCGGAAAAGGCCAGCGCAACCCGCCCCATGGTGGAGCGCAGCCTGCGCAGCGCCATGGAGTATGCGCTGGAAACGGACGGCATCGATGGTGTGGTGCTGGACCCGTGGACAAGCTCTGCCACGCTGGATGTCTCCCTGCTCAGCGGGCTGCTGAGATCGGAGCGGGGGAGCGACAACCCCGGCGCTCAGGAGCTGGAAGCCGGGCACGCCGCCGCCCGGGCCGGGGATTGGCCGGAGGCAGCGGCC
>OGHF01001602.1_pt1 | contig 13134 bp, 10 predicted proteins | sample 1571481 | NCBI WGS metagenome assembly OGHF01 (sample SAMEA2581952, study PRJEB24529) | metagenome | biome: Human gut stool | place: China | collected 2011
CGGCGACTATGTGGGTATCCGTATCGGCATCGATGTGACGAGCAAGTCGCAGGCCATGTCGAAGTATTCGAATATGATCGTTGCGAGCGATACGCCCTATTTATGGTTCAATGCCGCGGAAGCGACCTTCCTGCATGCAGAGTACGAACTGCGCTGGGGATCGGCCGAGACGGCGAAGACGCTCTATGAGCAGGCTGTCCGACTTTCGTTCGAGGAGCGGGGAGCATCGGGGGCCGACGCCTATTTGGTCGACGCCACGAAGAAGCCTGCACCCTATACCGATCCGCTGGGCAACTACAGCGCATCTGCCCGGAGCGAAATCACCGTTCCGTGGGAAACGGCGACGGACGGCAGCGATACGGAGGCCGTTCAGGAGCGCAACCTCGAACGCATCATCGTGCAGAAATGGATCGCTATCTTCCCGTTGGGAGTCGAAGCATGGTCGGAACACCGCCGTACGGGGTATCCGAAACTGCTGCCTGTACCTACCGACAAATCGGGAGGTTCCGTCAATGTGGAACAGGGCGCACGCCGTCTGCCTTACCCTGTCGAGGAGTACCAGCAGAACAACGCCAACCTTCAGGCGGCCATTCAAACGCTCGGTGCAGAGCAACAGAACGGCGACCGTTCGGGCGACGTCATGGGAACCCGCGTATGGTGGGATTGCAAACCGTATAACAAGTAATCGCTATGAATATGAAACCAAACCGAATGATACGTTTCCTCGCTTTTTGCGCTGCCGTCGCAACGTTTGCGGCCTGCAACGACTGGACGGAGATGGAAACGGTGGACAGCAAGGTGGAAAAGCCCTGGGAGCAGGATCCGGCACTATGGGCCGAATACACCGCGGCGCTGAGGGCCTATAAACAGTCAGAACATTTCATTGTTTATGCCCGTCTGCACAACTCGCCCGAGAAAGCATCGAGTGAGCAGGATTTCATGCGCTGCCTCCCGGATTCGCTGGACATCGTGACGCTGACCAACGCCGATAACTTCTCGAAGTTCGACGCCGAGGATATGGACGTCATGCGCGAGAAGGGGACGAAAGTACTTTATCAGGTCGATTATGCCGCACGCGCGGAAGAGTTCGCCGATATGCAGGCGCTCGATGCCTATCTGGATCAGGTTGTCGCCGCCGTCGCCGCCAACGGCATGGACGGCTACTCGTTTACGACCAACCCGCTGGCGACGGATGCCACAGCCCGCATCGTCGAGAAACTTGCTGCGGCGAAATCCGAGGGCCAGCTCCTCGTCTTCGAGGGCAACCCGCTGTCGCTTGCGGCCGCCGACCGTCCCAAGGTCGATTTTATTGCCCTCGATACGGAGAAACTCGAAAATGTGCAGGAGGTGAAGCTCCAGGTGCTGAATGCCACGGGGTATGCCGGTATCGCGCCGGAGAAGCTGCTGCTGGCGGCCGAGATCAGCGCACCCCTGCTGGATGAGGATCGCACGGAGTTCGCGGCCGTCGATGAGATGTCGCGCCGCGTCATCGAATTCGGCCCGCTGGGCGGTCTGGCAGCTTACAACATTTCCGGAGATTACTATCATGCGGAGATGAACTACCAGACGATCCGTGGGGCGATCCAGACGTTAAATCCCGCTAAATAGTGAACGCCATGAAAAAATACGGAAAATATCTGATTGCAGCCGTCGCGGGGCTCGTGTTTTTCGCGGCCTGCGATAATTATGAGGCCGACGACCACAAGTTCGGAAACGCCGTTTATCTCGACGTCGCGGAAACGAACGAGGTGCAGCTTACAACCTTCGGCAACAATAAACCGACTTACGACTGCGCCTTGCAGGCGGAGCTGACCTATCCTGCGGGACAGGATGTGGCGGTGACGCTCACGGTCGACCCGTCGCTCGTCGGGACGTACAACGCCCGCTACGGTACGGAGTGGACGATGCTCGATGCCAAATACTATGAGTTGTCGGCCGAGAGTGTCACGATCGCCGCGGGAAAAACAACCTCGGATGTCGTGACCCTGCAATTCAAGGAGCTGATGGGCCAAGGCGAGGAACAGACGGGAGCGCTTCCTATCGACGAAACCTATCTCGTTCCCGTGCGCATCGGCCATGCCTCGATGGACGTGCTTCACGGTTCCGACGTCGCCTATTATGTCGTGAAACGATCCTCGGCCATCACCGTCGCAGCGCAGCTCACCGACAACTGGATCGAGTTCCCGACCCTCGACAAGTATTCGGAAAGCAGCAAGGCTTGGAACGGTCTGACGGCCGTGACCTACGAGGCCCTTATCTACCTCGACGATTTTGCGACGAGCAACGCTACGGGCAGCCCCGTCAACATCTCGTCCATCATGGGTGTCGAGCAGTATCTGCTGCTGCGTATCGGCGACACGAATTTCGAGCGTCAGCAGTTGCAGTTCGACGGATCGGGCGCCGGCTCGTCCTTCGGGAAGATTCCCGGACGCGATGCGACGAAGAACCTCGAAAAGGGGCGCTGGTACCATGTCGCCTGCACATATGACCAAGCGGCGCGTACCGCACGCATCTATGTCGATGGCCAGATTCAGAGCGAAGCGACCGATGTCGGCATCTCGGCGCAGAGCAAGAAGAACCAGATCAATCTGGCCATGCGGGCGCTCTACGACCTGTGGAATACGGCTCCCGACAACGAAAAACCGCAGTACGAGACCGACGACACGGGTTACAACAAGCTGGGCGAGGCTTACCAGTTCTTCCTCGGCCGCTCCTACGACGATTACCGTCCTCTGAACGGCAAGATCGCCGAAGCACGTGTCTGGTCGGTGGCCCGTACGCCCGAACAGATCTGGGACAATATGTACGACATTCAAAACCCGCAGGACGATCCGACGCTTCTTGGCTATTGGAAGTGCAACGATGCCTCGGGCAATACGGTCAAGGACTATTCGATGTACCGCAATGACGGCGTAGCCAAGTACGATATTATCTGGCCGCAGGGCATCGAGATTCCGAAACTTAACGAAAACAACGAGTGATTATGAAGACGATTTTTAGTTTGCAAACGGGAATTGCGACGCTTCTCTGTACGGCGGCACTCGCAGGCCTTATGGCCTGCGACGCCGACACCGTAGAGCAGCAGGGCGGGAAACTTCCCGACAAGGAACCGTTGGAGAATATCTATGGAAGGTTGCGTAGCAGCAGTATGTCCGACGACAAGGTTCGTATTCGGATGACGGAAGGATCCGGGTTCGTAACTTCCAACTTCTATTACCAGTTTTCAAAAGCGCCGGCTTCGGAATTATCCCTCGACGCATGGATCGACGGTTCGTTGCTCGATGGGTGGAACGAGGCGAACGACGAGCAGCGAACGTTGCTGCCCGAAGGCAATTATGATTTTCCTGACGGCAAAACGCTTTCGCTCTCGGCAGAAAATCAGCGTTCTGCACTTAAACGCATCCGCTTCATGGCCGAGAATCTGGCTCCGGGCGAATATTATCTGCCGCTGACGGTGGCTGAAGAGGCCGGAACCGAGGAGCATCAGACAATCAATTATCTCATTTCAATTCGCGCACGACAACTCGGGGAGTACAAGCTCAATGCCGACCAGGTATTTGCCGTATTCTATCTCGACACGGAAAAATACCAGCCGTTGTTGGTGGATGAATACCTCATGTCCAAGCTCGATGCCAATACGTGGGAAAATGCGTGGAGCGAGCGGGAAGACGGCTTGCGGACGATCGGTAACATTGTCAATTTGAACAAGGTGGTATTGGATTACGATGCGGAGACGGGACGCGCCCTGTTGAATCTCGGAAACGACATGCGCTATGTCCTCGACCATATCGACAAATATATCAGGCCCTTGCAGGATAAAGGCCGTAAGGTCTGCATTTGTCTGGAAGGTGGCGGAACAGGGCTCGGATTCTGCAATCTGACCGACGCCCAGATTGTCGATTTCGTAGCCCAGGTGAAGACCGTTATCACGGAATACGCACTCGACGGTGTGAATTTCTGGGATCGCAATGCCGCCTACGGCAAGGAGGGAATGCCCGCCATGAACACGACCTCCTATCCGAAACTCATCAAAGCGATGCGGGAAGCGCTCGGCAATGACAAACTGGTGACGCTGACCGATTACGAAGCCCCCACCGAGTATTTCTGGGATACCGGGGCGACCGGAGGCATCGAAGTCGGGCAATACCTCGATTACGCATGGTCTGGGTATCTGGACAATGAGAAAAATGTTCAGATTGTCGATCCCTGGCATCAGGGGCAGCAATATGTCTCGACGGATCATCCCCGCAAGCCTATTGCCGGCCTCGATCCTGCGAAATACGGATGTATCAATATTCCGTGGTATCCGCAGGGCCCGAACACTATAAATGACTATTTCACCGATATTTTCTTCTGGCGTCAGGCAGGAAACAAGCAGAGCAATATTCTGGTTTTTGAAAGTCTGCGGACGCTTCTTCAGGATAATTTCGAAAGCACTTGGGCTAGCAGCATTCAGGTTGGATATACGTATTTTGCCGACGATGGCGCTTGGATGATCGAGGATACACCTTGGGGCCCCTCCATTATGAGCGATAATGAATATTCATTCGATACATCTCTTTTGGGCAAACTCCCGAATGGTGGTACAGGATATAACAAATGGTTAAAAGACTGGTAAACTTACAGGCATGCCTATTTCGGTCTAAACGACATATTCTTTAACCCTTAAAACTCATTGAATGACAGAAAAAACAAAAACCAAAACCCAAAATAAACCGATTAACCAGTTATTGATCCTTTAAAACTAAAAACGACTATGAAACGTTATTTTGAAATTTTTGCAGCCCTTTTCTTGGGTACTACGATGATGTTCTCGTGCCAGCAGGCCGAGGAGCCGACGATGGATCAGGGCACAGTTCCCCAAACCCGTGCTTACGGCGATACGCCCGTGGTGGCCATCTATGTCGAGACCAACGACACCAACCCGCTCAATGCCGGAGATTACATGCTCTCCAACGGCAAACCCTTTGCCGGTATCGTGGAGCTGTTTGCCTCGAACATCCACAAGCGGACGGTGAACGGAGTGGTAGAGCCTACGCTCTTCCTGAATGACAAGATGACCAACCTGCTCGAAAACGGCGGTTATCAGACTTACGTGAAACCGTTGCAGGACAAGGGCATCAAGGTGCTGCTGACCGTGCTGGGCGACTGGCAGGGCATCGGTGTCGCCAACATGAACGATACCCAGACCACACAGTTCGCCAAGATCCTGGCCCATGCTGTGGAAAAATACGGTCTGGACGGAATCGGATTCGATGATGAGTATGCTAATTATTCGTCTACCAATTCTACTTCGTACAGCGAAATCATCACCAAACTCCACGCGCTGATGCCGGCCGACAAACTCATCACCGTTTTCGACTGGGGGTATACCAACACGCTGAACAGCGAGGCTAAAGCCTGCATCGACTATGCGTATCATGGCTATTTCGGTTCGAGCTTCATGACATCCGGTCTGGTGGACAAAACCCGCTGGTCGCCGGTATCGACGAATCTCGGCTCTGCTCCCAACGCAGCGACGCTGAATTCGCTGGCCAAGCGTGCCAAAGCCCAGGGCTACGGCGCATTCATGTTCTTCAACCTGCGTCGCAGCAGCAACGTTAATCCGCTTAACGGATTCAACGCTACGGCAAGCGGGCTTTACGGTCTGACCGTTACCTGTGAGAACGGCGATCGCCCTCAAGACTGGACTTTTGTATCGTCGGGGTATGAGATCAACATGGACGAAGTGGAATAACTCCGCAAAGAGATATGTGCGAATAGACCGATTTAGGATGGTTATCTGCTTGTAAGCTATAACCAGTTTCCCGACCCGCACATCCTTCGGGGTGTGCGGGTTGTTTTAACTGAAGAAGGGATATAAAAACGTTCCCCCTATCCGAAAGACGAATGGGGAAACAGAAACTACCGCAAATACATTGACCGATTCGAGTCGATATATACCCGTAAGTGACCTTTCAATCTAAAAACTCTCCGTGGCCGGTTTGTGATAGTATTTATTTAATAACGCACGAATTGATGAATTCGTATTCAAATTATATTTAGTTGGAACAATAATAAGTTGAGATAGTATCAACCTATTGACACCTGAAGAATGCTACAACCCGATGAACAGATAGGAGAGCCCGTGCTGTTTTTACACGATTCTCCTATCATCCCGTCCATCTTGTCTTGGTAGCATTTTCAGGTGTCGATGACAGGATTCGACAGCTATTCGCCGTTTGGCAAAGATAAGAAAATTATCCTACAGATACAATATATGCAATTTAATTCATTGTAATAAACGACAAATATAGATGGACAAATTGTTGCATACATCTTTGTTCAGAGCCATCTTAAAATCATTGAATCGAAAAGTTGTTTCTGAAAAAAGGCTACAAACTTACTTTTTGAAATTTGCCCGCCTCATTACAGCACTTTGCGATGACACAGATTGTCTGTCGGCATTACATACGTTAAATTATACGCAAATCCAGTTTCGATTTCTGCTTTCTCGAATTCATGAACCGTCCGTTTCGCTTCCGCCATATATACACCGGGTTGTCGACATGACTCTCGAATTTATCTGCTTGGAAAAAGAGTTGTTATATCATCGTATTGAACACCCGCGATCTTTCATATCTGAACCTGCATTTACTTCACCGCTCCATTGGTCCAAACACTATCCTGCGATCAGCGTTTCGGAAATCCTTTGCGGACTCGATCGGATGACTCCACCTCCTTTCGTGCTGGCAGATGGTTCGACAGCTCCATTCAATTTGGTTGTTCGGGTCTTCGAGAATACATTGCATGTTAAACTCGGCGATCCGACTGATGTCAAACGCCGTGTTCTGGAACGCAAGAAAGATCGCACAAAATTTACCGATGCACTGCTTTATTCCTTGAATAAGGAAGATGAATGATTTTTTTCGATTTTTTATATCCGGGCGGATATCCGGACATGTAATTGGGTATCCTGAAAATTCCTATTTTTGCAAAGCAAACCAACCAATTCTGTGTAAGTCGAATTATGGAAAACTTGGACAAAAGCCAATTTATCGTCCTGCTCGAAACATCTCTCAACCGACGATTACTGTCCCCTGAGCAGAAGACTCTCGACGCTGCCTATGAAGATTACATCGACCTGCTGCACGGTCTTACTGTTCAATCCTGTAAATCGTCCCTCGACCTGCTGCACGAACTTGCCCGCCTCCAATCCTGCCTGATGCGGTTGCAGGAGCGAATTGTCGAAAAGGAATCTCCGCAAGTGTTGTTGCTCAAATCGGCGCTTCTATTGACGAATTTCGAGATCCGTTTGATTTTCACCCGGCTTCGCTATCCTTCCATCGCCGATCCGGTGTCGGTCGAAATCCCTAAGTCGCCGCTGTTCCTCTCCGAGCAATTCACGCCTACGGATATCATGGAGCTCGCTACGGCTCTGCAACTCTCCGGAGCCATACGCCGCATCGATGGCACACGGGTCGATCTGGCGACACTTGTCGATGTGCTTTCCGGAACTTTCAACGTTCGTATCAACAACCCGGAGCAGTGTCGCCATACGCTCATCAACCGAAAGTTGCGTCTGACGCATTTTCTCGACATCCTGCGCAACAATCTGATTGCCTACAGCCAGCGATAGGCAGTCTGTTTTTATTCAGCATCACGCTCCGGGGATTCATCTCTCGGAGCGTTCTTTATGCGGTGCGGACAGTGACGGACTGGAGCGGACATGGGTACCTGTTTTTCTGCCGGAGATGTATCTTCGGGACTTTTAATATTCTCTGCCATGCAACAGGAAGATGATTTGAAAGCCCTTGAAAATATCGTGCAGTTCGCCCGCGGGCTGGGCGTGTTTTTTTTGGTGCTGCACGTGTATTGGTATTGCTACGAATGGCTCTCGTCATGCGGCCTGACCTACGGTTATGCCGACCGTCTCCTGCTCGATATCCAGCGGACAACTCTTCTTTTCTCCTCTCCCGTCATTACGAAACTCTGCGCCTTTCTGTTCCTCGCGCTTGGCTGCTACGGCACGAAGAGCGTCCGCAACGGCAGGGTCGACAGGCGGCATATCGTCGCTGCCGCCTGCCTCGGCTTCCCGCTGTTCTTTCTGAACGGCTTTCTGCTGTCGCTGCCCGCTGGGATCGGCTTCCAGGGCTGGAGCTACACGCTGACCCTTGGTGCGGGCTACCTCAGCCTGCTGGCCGCCGGCGTGTGGCTGCGGCGATTGATGAAACAGCCGCTTATGGACGATCCTTTCAATGACAATAACGAAAGTTTTCTTCAGGAGGAACGTTGTATTGACAACGATTGCTCGGTGAACCTACCTACGCGTTACCGCTATAAAGGACAATGGCGGAACGGGTGGATATCGGTTGTAAACGTTTACAGATCGACGGCGGTCCTCGGCCTGCCCGGCTCCGGAAAAAGCTACGCCGTACTGAACAACTATATCAAACAGCATATCGAGAAGGGATTCTCGATGCTCATCTATGATTATAAGTTCGACGATTTGACGCGCATCGCCTATAACCACTTGCTCCGGCATCTGGACAAATACACCGTCAAACCGAGATTCTGCATCATCAACTTCGACGATCCCCGCCGCTCGAACCGCTGCAATCCCATCGACGCCCGCTTCATGGACGATATCTCGGATGCCTACGAAAGCGCCTACGTCACGCTTTTGAACCTCAATAAGACGTGGGTGGACAAGCAGGGTGACTTCTTCACCGATTCGGCCGTCATTCTGCTGGCGGCGATCATCTGGTACCTGAAAATCTATGACAACGGACATTATTGTACCTTCCCGCACGCCATCGAGTTTCTGTGCCAACCTCTCGAAAAGATTTTCCCGATTCTTTCATCTTATCCCGAACTGGAAAACTACCTCTCACCCTTTATGGATGCGTGGAAAAGCAATGCGCAGGATCAGTTGCAGGGACAGGTGGCATCGGTGAAAATCCCGCTCTCGCGTATGATCTCTCCGCAGCTCTATTGGGTGCTTACGGGCAATGACTTTACACTCGACATCAATAACCCTGAGGAGCCGAAAATCCTCTGCATGGGCAACAACCCCGACCGGCAGAGCATCTACGGCGCGGCGCTGGGACTCTATAATTCGCGCCTTATCCGGCTTATCAATAAAAAGGGGAAATTGAAATCGTCGCTTATCATCGACGAACTACCGACGATTTATATCCGGGGGCTGGATAACCTCATAGCCACGGCCCGCTCGAACAAGGTCTCCGTCTGTCTGGGATTTCAGGACTTTTCGCAGTTGGAGCGCGACTACGGGGAGAAAGAGGCCAAGGTCATCACTAATACTGTGGGCAATATCTTCTCGGGACAGGTCGTGGGCGACACGGCCCGCACCTTGTCGGAGCGTTTCGGCAAGATCGTGCAACTGCGCGAGTCGCACTCGGTATCGAACGAGAACGTCACCACCTCGACCAATACGCAGTTGGAAACACTGATCCCTGCCTCGAAAATCTCCAACCTCACGCAGGGCATGTTCGTCGGCTCGGTCGCCGACAACTTCGACGAGCGTATCGAGCAGAAGATCTTCCATGCCGAGATCGTCATCGACAACGATAAGGTCAAGGCGGAAACAGCAGCCTATGTCCCCATTCCCGAAATATCCTCTTTTGTCGGTGAGGACGGCAAGGATCACATGGAGGAGATCGTCAAAGAGAATTATTACCGTGTCAAAGCCGACGTTGCGGAGCTTGTCCGCCGGGAGATCGCACGTATCGAAGCCGATCCGGATCTCGCGAAACTTTTACCCAAGAAAAAACCGTAATTTTTGCCTCGGTGCGGACTGGAGCGGACTGGAGCGGACATGGGCATCGTTTCGGAAAACATGCTTCTATATTCGCGGCATGAACCTTTTGTTTCACTTAAAACATTTTGTGTTATGCCCGAAGAAAATCAGAATCAAAAACCGATTCAGACCCCCGAACAGGCCGATCCGAAGTACAAGGAAACGCTCCTGCTCTACAACGAGCAGAACGGCGCCGTGGAGGCCGTCTCCGACCTCAAACAAAGCGGTAACCAATACAAGGTTACGACGACGCAACCGCTCACGGCCAACAAACCGGCGTTCTACGAACTTCGCAACAGCTCCGCAGTCGCGGCCTTCATCAAGGGCTTCATGTCGCAGGAGAACGCCAAGCCGTTTCATTTTCTGAAAGTCGCCGCCGACAAGGCCAGCGAAGTCACACAATCGCTGCTGCGCCTTGCCGACAATCCCAAAGACCCTGAGGGCCTCAAAGCCCTTTACGATCATCGCGTCACCTCGTACCAACTCGAAAAGGTCAAGTTCGACACTCCGGATCTGAAGTTGCAGGAGCTGAAAGAGATGGGTATCATCGTTACTCCCAAAGAACTGGAGGCGATGAAGCACGGCCTTCCGACGACGGACCTGCATGACGTGACCCTCAAGATCGGCAATATTCCCGTCGCAGGTCAGTTCGCCCTGCATCCCTATAAGGACATGAACGGTGATGTGCAGGTCGGTCTGACGAGTGCCCTTCCGCGTCCGGAGTTCGAGCGCGAAGAGTACCGGATGATGTTCTCCACGAGTGAGAAGGAGCAGCTGTTGGCCGGAAAGACCCCCGACCGGCTGTACGAACTTCCCAATCCGCACACGGGAGAGAAGGAGTGGTGCTTCGCCACGCTGAATCCCGCGACGAACCGCCTTGTCACCATTCCGAAAAACGAAGTTCCCGATCTGCGTTATTTCAACGGCGTGCGTCTGGATGATACGCAGCAGAACGAACTGGCTCTGGGCGGCCGCGTCTTCGTCGAAGGCTGCTCCATGCGCGGCAGCGACATCACCTATTCAGGCAAAGTGGGCTTCGATGTCCTCTCGAACGAATACAAGATGACCGACTACCAGTTCAGCCGCCCCTATATCTCTCCGCAACTCGACAAACAGCTCGACGACCGTCAGCGCACGGCCCTGCTGAGCCCCGAAGGTCTGGATTGTTCGAAAGAGAAGGAACATCCCATTCTGGGCAAGAACGGCAAGGCGCTGAATTGTATCCTGCGTATCGACCCCCGCTCGAACGGCGTGGTCTACGATTTCTCGCAGCAGCGCCGTCAGGAGCAACAGGAAAAGCAGGAGCAGAAGGCCGAGAAAGCGCAGGAGCAGGCTCCGGATCAGGGTCAGGGCCGCGGTCGCAAACGCTAATCCGCTCCTGCGATGGAAACCCCCGATGAAAAATGGTTCCGGGAGCGCCTGCGGCATTTCCTCGAAATACGCCATCCTCCGCGTCAGTTCCACCATGTGATGATCGAACGGCGCAGCCGTCTGGCCTTCGAAAGCTACGCACAAAGCGTCGAGCTGGGAGTGCCTGCCGCTTCGGCTGTCCGTGCCGCCGACAAAGTCCTGTTCCGGGGCCTGCTTTTCTCGAAATACGACACCGTTCACCTGATTCTCACCACGGACTTTCCGGCTATTCCGGAAAACCAACGGCAGGAGATCGCCCTGCGACTGGTGCGTATCTGCGCTCCGATCTTTCGGGCCTACGATCTGAAAGACGACTTTTCGGAACGCCCGGAATTCCGGCAGCTCAAAGAAGAACTCCGCACCGGTATCCGCAGCTGGATCGATGAGAACGGCGTTCCCGGCTACCGCAGCCCGGCGCGCAAGGAAAAGCCGCCTGCCCCATACTCCGAACAACCCCGATATTCAAAACGCAACAAGCGTAAGTAGTTCATTCACTTAATTTCTTATTACCTTATGAAAAAGATTCTTTTTGCAGCGACCGCTCTGGCCGCCGCCCTGTTCGCCTCGTGCGACAAAGACAATGACACAATCAACCCCGCGCTGCCTGAGACCTCCGACGGCGCACGGATCGCCATCACGCTCACCGGAGCGGACGAGGCCGACACCCGCGCGTTCTTCGACGCTTCGGCCAAGGCCGAGTCGTGGGAATCCTCGCTCTCGTCGCTCTCGGTCTTCGCCTTCGACAATAGCGGAGCACTTATCATCCGCCGTGACTTCACTTCGTCGGAGCTCGCTTCCAAATCGGCGACCTTCGCGCTTCCCAAATCTGCGGCCGGCACCGAGTGCTCATTCTACGCCGTAGCGAACTACGACGCCTCGTCGGCCAAGACCCGCGCAGCCCTTACGGTCCTCGTGGAAAAGTCGGCTGCCGACTATAACGGCACCTTCGCCGAAGTGTCCTCCGCGGCCAAACGTTCGGGCGGCTTCGTGATGTCGGGCTCGACATCGAAAACCATCGGCGCCGTGAATTCCACGACGTCGGTAGGCATCACGCTCAAACGTACCGTAGCCAAAGTGGCCCTCCAGACGACCATAGACCCGTCGTTCGCCGACAAGTACGCCGGAGAGCTCACGATCAACTCCGTAAAACTCTCCAAGGCAGCCTCTCAGTCTTCGGTCGTAGCCGGCACGCCGACGCCCGGGGCCATGAGCTACACGCATACCCAAACCCTCGCCGCGGCATCGGGTAAATACAACGCCCTGTTCTACTGCTTCGAGAACGGCTCTTTAACGGCAGGAAACCGTGTGCTGCTGGAAATCAACGCTACATACGATCTGGACGGCAACGGCTCGACCACGGACGACCGCTCGGAGGTGACCTACTCGGTGGAGCTGACGGGCAAGGCCGCGGGCGAGATCCTGCGCAACGGCTACTACCGTATCGCGGCCAATATCACAGGTCTCGTAGGTCAGGATTGCGCCGTGACGGTGACCGTCGCCGACTGGGAGACACCCGTCACGCAGTCCGTCGAACTGGGAGCATAGTCCGCATGTCGTACCGGGTTCCGTCCTGTGTTTCGGGCGGAGCCCTTTTTCTTTCAAAGCTATGAAAAGATTATTATATATCCTGTCGATAAGTCTTGCCGCGACCCTTATGGGCTGCATCGCCGAAGACAGGTCGGCATGCCCTCATCCCCGCGGCGTTTCGGTTCGGCTGACAGTATGTCCCGACCCGATGACGGCCGTAACCCGCACTACGGACGAAGAGGCGCTCCGCGACCTGAACCTCTATCTCTATGACGATGACGGCGAGATCGTCCTGCACCGCTACCAGAGCTCTTCGACGCTGCGCTTCACGTCCTTGCCCGGCAACTACCGGATGCGTATCGCCGCCAATATGGGCCGTGACCTTGGTGAGAATCCCG
>OGHF01001610.1_pt1 | contig 13086 bp, 17 predicted proteins | sample 1571481 | NCBI WGS metagenome assembly OGHF01 (sample SAMEA2581952, study PRJEB24529) | metagenome | biome: Human gut stool | place: China | collected 2011
TGGCAAGGTAAATCTGTGAACAAATTGTTAACATTTCCCCAATTTGTTCATATTTCGTTCATAATTGCAAAACTGGCATGAATCTTGCTAGGTAAAATGTCTGACAATATCACACAAAGTCTGTCACTTGTCCTATTGACATATTAGTTCATTTGGACTATAATAAAGGCTCAAAAACAAATGAATCAAGCACAGCCGATAGGCAGGAGGGTGAAATGATGAGCGAAGCAAGAAATCAATACTATAAGGAAGAGGTTATGAACCTTAAACAACTCACTCGTGATCTTGAGAAGCAAGGCTATACTTGCGAATTATCCGAAAATGGTGATTATTTATGTGTGTACTACGTTTGTTACTTAGACTATGTTGAAATATCCTTGACAAAGTCTAAATACTGGCGTGCAGCTTATTATCACTTATTTAAAGATCCGGAAATATATCATCTATCTACAAACTGGGGAGTAATAAAGTTGCTCAGAAACCTTTTGATAGATGCATAAAAATAGCCCAGCGGTTGCTGGGCTATCATATTTTATATTTACATGGTAATTGATCCTCTGTGAATCTGTACCTGTGTAACCTCTGTTAATGTCCGGTAGTAGTGCTTGTCATCAGAAATATCATACAAACTCAAATAGATATGTCGACCTCGGAAGTTAATCTGTGCAGGAATGTGAAAAAAGTCACTGCCGGACTTAACGATCACAGTGGTTGGGTAGCATGTATAGCCGTTATGATCTCCGATAAAGGAAGTCGAATAGATGCGCCCCAAACGGTACTCAGTGCCATCACAGACAAGGGTTCCGCTGTTTGGTATGCAAACATAGTTACCCCAGATTAATGTACTCGTGTTCTCATTATATGAACTTACAAAAGCCCAGCTTGATCCCAGAGTAGGTGCAAAGTCACCTGCTTCAAAATTTGCACTAACTTCATAAAATGATGGGCTACACGCTCCTGTTTCTATAGCCGTAGAAAGATAGGTAGCAAGACGTTCCTGTCCGGTACTGTTTGGATGGAATCCATCAGAACCCAGAAAGCCATCAGCATGTAAAATATAATCTGAGCCTGCCAGATACCGCCAATTTTTCCGCTGTGTGTTATAAACAGACTTTGCAATCTTTAATCTGTTTTGCACGTTTGGATCATCCGTCCGGTCAACTGACCATGCTACCATAGCGGCAAACACTTTTGCATTTGGGAATCTGACCTCAGCGGCACCCATAAAAGCATTGATTCCATTTTCAATCTCTGAATAGGTTCCGAACTCATTAAACCCTCCAACTACAAGGATCTGTTTCACGTCATCAGAAGCCGGCACAGCATTTAAAAGCATAAGAAATGAATTAGCAGCCGTTGAGAAAGATGCCCCACCATTTGCAGAGATTGTCACGTTCTCAAGATTTGTATACTTGATAAAGTTTGTAGTCCAAGGTGTTAGGTTACCATCTGGACTATAACCAACCGTGTAGCTGTCTCCGATGATGATGGTTTTTCCGGAGTGGTCAAAAAGCCCGTCCCTTTTCTGTAACTTTGTGATCTCAGCTGTATTCGTTCCAACCTGTTCTTTTAATGGGTCAATCTGTTCAGTGATGACTTTTGTAGTAGCTTCATTTACTACTTTTCCGATCTCTCCATCATCAAGTGATTTTTGAATAGCATCATCAATCATGGTCTGTGCTGTGTCTTTTATATGCGTCCATTCTTCATGATCTTCGTCTGCCTGTTTGCCAACTTTAAGCAACCAGTCTAAATTCATATCTTGCGATCCGCTGTGTGGATATCTGAAAAACATAATTTATTCCTCCTTAATAAGTTAATAAAAGCAAATCCTGTGCAAAAAGTCCAGTGCAATAATCAATAAAGCTTTGTTTCCGTAACTCAAGTTCTGACTGGATCATTTGCTGAGACGTAGTCACTCCAATATTGCCATGAATACGTCCGGAATGCTTATTCTGTCCTGTTTCTCTGCTTGTTTCTCCTTTTCCGTATTCAAACGTGTTTTTGTTTTCTCCGGAACTTTGTACCTTTGTGCTTCCTCCGTATTCCGTCGTTGTTTTTTCGTTTGGGCTGTAATTTGCATCATTAAAAGCACTAACTTCATTGGTAGCTGTATCTGCCCCAGAGTTAGTAGTAGTGGTTCCCTGTCCTGCTTCTGCTCTATTTACATCTTGGCCAGAACTCTGATTTGTTCGTGTCATATCCGGGCTATCTGTCCATTCTTCATGACGATCATAGTTTTCAATTGGTTCATAATTAGTTAATTCTAACAGATTATAAACCTTGTCAATGGTATTTTTCCATTTCTTGCTCCATGCAGGAATAGCACTCTCATACATAAAATCCCAGTCCGGGTATAATGGCTCACAATCCCCATAGGACAAAAGCAAACTGTCGATAAAATTCTGCCTGTCTGCTGATTCTGGGAATTTCATCTTGTCAAAGAGAGTGCTGTTCCATTCATAAAGACCTGCTATTGTAATCTTATAAAGACCCATAAGTTTTCACCTCCGCAGTCTCATAGCTTCTGATCTTGATTGATAAGTTCATCTCTGGATAAAGCCTATTTGTCATGTCAACTCCTACTTGCATTGTTTCAAGCCAAGTAGTGAGCCGTGTCACGGATTCTGCATCATTTTTGCTTGTCTCAAGCACATTCAGTCGTTCTTTTTTATCAGATCCGACAGATGGAATTCCTACTTCTGTGTCGAACTGATCCAGAAGTTTCTCAAATACCTCAATCAGTTCCGGTGCAATGAAGTTTTGCTTCAGATCTTTGTTGAAACTTTCCCAGGCATCCTGTTTGGCTCCTTGTCTGTCCTCACTTTTTATTGATACATCAAAAGCTTCAACCGGATTACCGGATTGAATACTGTCATAGATTTTTTTCAAGGTCTGAGCCGCAGCTTTATTTTTAGCAGCTATCAGAAATGCAAGCTTTGAGTTGAAAACATTCATATCAAAAGCACTTGCAACCAGTGCCAGCTTATAGCTGTAAAAACCGATGATATCCCCAATGCCGCAGAAAGTTGGTCTAAGATAGATAACGGAACAGTCTTTTCCGATCTCCATGTCCTCCATGTCAATAACGGCATTGCTTGCATACGTGTGTATAGTAGCTGTGGTTGGTTTGAAATAAATATTGTAGCCTGTCAGCATTGGATACTGTGCAATCAGTCCATAAAGGTCTGTCTTTGTGATGCAAATATACCCCCCGAAAAGCAAGCAATATTTGAAATAATCAATGTCAATAGTTCCATTATAGGTAATGTCCAAAATAGAACAAACACGCTCATAAAGCATCCGATCGAAAGTATCTGTATATATACTGTCGACTTTAATTCCGGATGGCTGGAAGTAATTTGTGCAAATGTTGATTTTATCAAAATTAACCGGTGTCCACATGTTTATCTCCTCTCTATTCAAAGTAAAATCCGTTGTTTAAGTAGTCATTCACCTGCTCTTGATCTCCCTCAAATCCTGCAATCTGGATAGATGCGTTCCGACACTTTACAAAGCCAGTCAGTCCAGATATAGAGCGTACAGTGCCATCTACAAAACCCTCACTTGCTCCATCTGGATCTATGCTTGTGCAGGCATAGCAGATGCTGTTTGCTTCCATGTTGTTCAAAATGGAACTGATATTTCCAATAGTTCCAACCATGTTAGGCTCCGGAGAGGTTACGCTCTGGAATGCCCCCAACGTATTTGTGATAGCCCCTATTGGGTTACCGGAAGCAAGGCTTGTTCCTACGTCTATCAAGCTGGTAGTAAGCTGACCAATGTTTGCCGTAGCATATCCAATTTGAACCGGAACGGCAAGCTGACATTGAAAATGTGCATATTCATCAGATCCGGAAGTTACCCAAACGTCTGCCATGCCGGAGACAGCATCAAAGTTATAAGTAGCTTTTAACTGCCCCTTATGGGTCTTTGCTGGATTGATAGGAATAACCCCTAAAAACGGAAGCTTTACGCTATACTTTGAAAAAGATGCATTGTAAAATCTAAAATCTGTATTAGCATATAAGGGATTACCAAGGCTTAAATCATAGGAAAAAGTACAAGATGCGTCATTTATCAGATAGGCATTTGCATTGCTGTCCCAGTAGCCAAGCTTTACGGTATCTAATATATTTAAAAACTTATCAACTCTAAAAGGTAACCATTTTAAATCAAGAATATACTGAAATGGATTAAAAAGTAAACGTGTCAATGCTGTTTCCATCACGTCCGGAATGGATCCATACGTATACATAAATGAGCATAACTCTTTTAACTGCTCACCTCTTATATAGTAAGTGTTTACTCCCTCAACTGATACAGTTCTCAATAAATAGTTTGGAGCGTACCCATTCACAAACATATTTATTGGCTGTCCAACTATCGTGGATTGAGTTACCCAGTCATTTGTTGGGATGTACATGCTGTCATTAGCAAGCGTAGTCTGCTTACTGGATCGTTCAATAAAGCATGTATAGTTGCTGATCTCTGTCCGGTAGGTAGCTAGCATGTCCTCACTTGCTGAGATCTCAACCATGTCGTTATTCAGTGAAACGGTTGAATTAATAAAATAGTAATGGTCAGCCCACTTTAAATAGTTAAATTGCAACGCACTATCCAGTGCTAGCTTTAACTTAAATACTGGATTTTGAAAAGTGGTATTTGATTTTAAAAGACAGGACACAGTAGTGCCCTGTCCCGTTGGTCTTTTGGTGCTGTTTTTTCTTTTGGAAAAATGGTATAAGATAATCTCTGTCATGATAAGTAAACCTCACCTTTTGCTGTGATTGCACAGATCCAACCGGATGGAATCCGTACCCACGTTGATCCGGCATCATCCTTTTTGACATCCTTTACCGTGACTGTGGTTCCTTTTTTCAGACAACCGTCAGAATAAGCATGTTTCATTCCGTCAGCTGTCAGCTGTGCATATCCTTTGATCTGTCCCCATACACTATAGCGTACATGTAAGTGGTCAACTTTTGTGCTGTATGTTTTGCCAATCGAATATGTTAATGCTTCATTGTATTCTGTCCATACCCTGCGGATGCAGGATAAGTCAGATCTACGACTTACAAGGCTTTTTACAACTCCAATACCGGGATTGGAAGCTGTGTTTTTTCGTCCTCCACGGCTTTCGATCATATACCCGTTTCCAACATAAATAGCACAATGAGTGACCGGTCTACCAAAAAAGAGAAAATCACCCGGTTTTTTCTGCCCAATTCCAATCTTTGTTCCAAGCTCGGAATATCCGGAAGCAGTCATATCTCTCACGTCTGATCCTGCTTTCTTCTGGATATAGTAAAGCAATCCGGAACAGTCAAGTCCCTGTGCTGGTGTGTTACCACCCCACACATAAGGAGTACCAATTAAATTAGTAGCATATGTTACAAGTTCATTTGCCGTCATATAGCACCTACTTTCCAATCTGTTCGATTAACGTGTTCATTTTTTCCAGAGCAATCGTGTTATTTTTGATCACCTCGGAAAGTGTATCAACTTCATTCTTGTGATCTTCGTTTAGTTTATCAACTCGTGCGTTGGTCTGATCATACATATATTTTACAAAGTATGCCATAGCGATGCAACAAACGATAGGGAATGCATAGTTTCCCAAAACTGTTAAAATTGTGTCTATCATGCTGTATGTACCTCAAAATAATTTGTGCTAATAGGTGATTCTGGAACCGTATCGATTAACACTTTTACATATGTATCATCTTTTGTATTATTTACAAGCTTAAAATGTGATGCATCTGGGAATCCATAATATGATTCAAATTTTAACTCATATAATGCATTGTATAAACTTGTAGTTATAAGTGGAATAGCATCATAATATAAGACTATCCCCGTAGCAGCTACATTCATTAATACTCTTCGTACACCAATAGAAATAAAAGGTAGTGATACTACGATAGAGCCTCCTGCAGGTACTTTTATGTTTGCCACTAACATGTTATACACCCTCCCCAAGTACGTAAAGGATTGCATTGTGTGTGAAGTTATTCCATGCATTGAACCGGTAGTGATCGAAGATATTGTAGTAACCACCTGCTGCATTGAACGGAGTAGCTGCCGAATACATCCACTGATTGTTCACTCCCATTGCTCTACGATCATATAAAAGACCAAGTACATATGGCAGATTTACCGCTGTCGTAGCTGTTTTGGAAACGCCGCTCGCATCAATGATGTTTGGCTTAATGTTGATGGCTGGGCTGTCAAACTCCTGCCAGCCGTTTACAAGTTCTTTGTCGGCAATCTTTAACTGTTCATCATTAAAGACTGTCGGAAATACCTGTGTTTCAGAATCAATCCAGAAGTCTGTATACATAAGCAGTTTCTGGTTCTCCGGACGTGTAAAGCGCAGGATATCTTTTCCGGTCAGATTCATGTGATACTTTGTCGTACGATCCTGCATCTTTTTGGAATCTTTCTTGATTCTTGCAACTACAAAAGCCATGAAATCTCTGTGGTGCTCTGGGCTTAAAAGCTGCTTTCTTGTCAGTTCTGTACCATAGGCTGTGTTATACTCCTTTACCAGATCAACCTCATTTGTTCCAAGAGAGGAAATGCCTGCCATAAAGTTGAGCACCGTCAGTCTGCGTTTTGCTTCATTTCTGGATTCAATATCATTGTAGTAAGCTGTCATATAGGAACTTACAAACATAAGAAACTCTGCTTCATTGGAGAAAGCTAAAGCTAACTGGTCACGAAACCGTGTAATATGTGACTGTAACACTTTACTTCCGTAGAATTTCAACTCTACTACTTTTGGAGCGTTGATCTTATACATGTCAACCGACTGACCATCTGCAAGCTGATCTTCATTCAAATCCGTGTTCCAATCCTGTGACGCTTCTGCATCCAGTGGAAGTGAAATGATCTCACGTGTGATAGCTCCCCAGCGTTCATTATTCTCAATGATTGAGCGGAATACACCGGATCTGTATTTTTCCATTTCAAAGTATGTTCTTCCACACCACTGACTTAATGCTTTTAAAGTTGGTTCTACGCCTGTCCGCAGCATTGTTTCACCAACAGACACAAAGGAACTTGTGTCCACTGCTTTGATGTTTTCACGTCCAGTAGCCATCTTGTATAAATCATTGATGATTAAATAGGCATCCTGGACTACTAAACTGTTTGCCATTTATTTACCCTCCTTAATTCATGAGTTTCATAAGGTCTTCTGCTACGTTGTCAGAAGTGCGCTGTGTTGTTCCGGTTTTCCCGGATGCTGACAGGTTGCCAGCCTGAAGCGTAGCAGTCAAAGTATTGATCGCTGTCATAAGAGCTGCACTGGTTGCATCCTGTCCCAGAGTAACCTGTCCCGGAGTAACCTGTCCCGGAGTGACCTGTCCCGGAGTGACCTGTCCCGGAGTAACCTGTCCCGGAGTAACCTGTCCCGGAGTGACCTGTCCCGGAGTAACCTGTCCCAGAGTTGGAATCTGCCCCATTCCGGACATGTACTGTGCATTCATAATGCCCACGATCTCATTTTTTGAAAATCCAAGTTTTCCAAGTTCTAAAATTTCATTTACATTCATTTTCTTTTCTCCTTTTCTGCCGGAAGTAAAATTAAAATAGGTCAACGCTTCCGGGTAATCACCCCATGGCATCCGCTTCCGGCGGTCGATGTAGCCACGTTGACCTAATTAAAATATAAGTCTATTTGAATAATTTGTCAATATAGAATTTTACTGAAATATTTTGATAACTGATTCTATTTGTCAGACGATAACTGTCAATCCAGCTGTAAAAGCATCTGAATTGGTCTTTTCCATGCTGGCTATCTTCAAATACGTCTTTACAAGACCCAGAGATGTGATCTGACACATACAAATGGGCTTTTGATTTATGCTCATAAATTGCTACTTTTCCAATCACACAAATAAGCTTGTATTGGCGTATATCCTCTGATTTGATAGCCGACACATCATCATATGCAAACTCATTTGATAGTGCCATCTTTGCAAAGTCTGTGTCACCAGATAAAGCACGATACAATGCGGTATCTTTCTTCTTTTCAGAAATCGGTGAATCATTGATTAAAACTAAAATGATTCCTCTCTCTTTTAGCAATGAAAACTCCTGCTTGTTCTTTTTCATTCGTTCCATTATTGGAAGCAAACCAAAAGCTTGTACAATCGGATTATCCAGCGTATTAGAGTTGGAAGCCAACCACCAGCGGAACGGTTTCTTTCCTTGCAATTCCCTATTTGCTGAGATTGTTTCAACAGCATTCAAAAAGGCATCATCTTCCCCACTGATTGCCTTAGCAATCTTCTCCGGGATAAATTCATCATAAATACCCTCTGAAAAATCAGACCCAGAGAAACCTCTATTATTATGCATTGATGTGAGACAAAAAGCCTCACCTCTATAAACCTCCTCTTCCTCTGTCTGCTCCACAATCTTAATACGACCGTATTCACCTCTGGGTTTTTCAAAATGGAAAAATTTATTCATATCTTTGTTGATGTCAAGCCATGGATCAAACTCCGGAAGAAACACTTTTGCCAGCTGTTCTTTTGTCCGGCGCATATAAATGATTTTCTCATTTTTTGAAAAAACATCATTGATAAAGTGCTGAAATATTCCATATGTTTTTCCGGTTCGTCTTGCTCCAATGATAAAGATAAAGTAAATTTTATTTTTATCGGCAAGCTGGACAATCCTTGGAACGTCCAGCCAGCCATTTTTATCATAGATATTCATTATCTAAATTCACCACCGGAGGATGCAGGCTGTGAAGTCTGGTTGCATTCATTGTATTTTTTGATGCAGGCATCCTGCAAAAGTTTTAACCACTCTTTATCCAGAGAGTAAACGGAATTGTAATAGTTTCCGTCTTTTCCTTTTGTACTTGGGAATGACAGGAAAAGCCCGTCTTTCCCCTCAACCAGTGTGAGTCCTTTAATTACAAGTGTGTCATCAAGTTCAAGATCAATAAAAGCTTTTGTTTTTGAGTTACCATTATAAGGTTTGCAAGTGATTTTTACGTTTGATTTTAACATGATTTTTTTTTTTTTTCTCCTTTTATTTACATAATCTTCTTGGTGGTTCAACCAGTTTCCAATTTGATGGTGCTGTCTCTTTTATAAAAATACAGCAATCATCACTATCAATGAGTGGGCAATAATCTCTTATAGTACGTAATGCATCATATAATTCATAAATTCCCGTCATCTTTGCACCTACTTTACATCAATTCTAATGATTTCCCCCACCTTATAAGCTACAACAGTGATTTCTTCATTCTCATACTTTACTTTTCTCAGACTGCTTGTTCGCAACATTTCATAGATTTCAGACAAATCAATAATTTTTTCCTCACCTCCTTAATCACCTAACAGTATCCAGACTTGACAGCTTGCAAACATGCAAGCAAAAGTTATGCATGTCCAAAACAATGTACTCAAATCTTCTTTGTTTTCTCTCCAGAATTTTTTCATAGGTTACACCTCCTTTATACAGTTTAACTTATTTATGTTACAAAACTATTACAATTTTATAACAATTCTATTCATATATAGTATCTTCCATTTCAAACAGCAACGGCAATCCTGTTTCTTTATCATACGGAATCGTATGATCCAATTCATACTCTGTATCGGTCAACCGGATAGCGCAGCCATACTCAATCCTGCATCCGTCAATGGTCAGTTCATTGATTCCATCATTAAATAGGTACTCTGTTTTCATTTTCCAATGGGGATCCTGCCAATCATGCGCCCTGCGGTAGTTCCTGCGGAATGTAAGATCATTTTTGAAAATAAATCCTTTTCGAAAGTTGGTAATATCATTATCAAGGCAATAGATTCCCTCTTTTGGGACTCCTGCTACCGTCAGATGCAAAGACGCATCTTTTTTCAACCGGTAGCAATAACGCTTACTCCCCATCGTTATAAACTCACTGTAGATTCCGTCAAATTCAGCGATACCCAGACGGAATGTTTTGCCCTTATACTCAACTACTCCGATGTTTCTTTTTTGTGACATTTCAACGATGGAGTGATTAAATGCATCCAGTTTATCATGATCCCAGTCTGTGCCTTTAACAGAGTCCGTATCAGAGTATAGCCACCTCCGGCAGCAGGCTCCCAACCGGAATAGATATGCCTGTGCATAAGCTGTAATAAATACTCCCCACTGGTAGGGCATGAAGCTGTTTTTATTTTTATAGAACTTTTCAAGTTCTTTTTCCCTGTCCTCTGGCTCTTTTGCTTCCCACTCTCCGGATTCCATCAACTCAGTACAAATAATCTGTATGATCCGCTGTACAGTCATTCCATACATTCCGTTAAGTTCCCCCTTTGAGATCATATAGTTCGCTTCATCCAAGCCTTTAAGGGTACATTTTTTAAAAAACAATTCCATTAAATAGCCTGTGAACCACTCTGGCAAGTAGTCCTTTGTTGCTCTCATGACTTTTGAGACATCAGCCCATTCATAGTCATAACTTGACAGGATGACTTCTAAATCCGGATCAGTAAATGGATATATGACAAGATCAGCATTTACAATCTTTCCATTGTCTAGGTTATTGTGAAATTGCTCCTTTTTGCTTTTTGCTTCCGGAAACACACAAACTTTTGCTTTTGAAAAAGCAAGAGGGGGCATAGGACACTCTTTTTTCAGTCTCAGATTCTTTAATCTTATATAGCCGGAAAAAGCATACTCTTCTTTCAAGTCCATAATGTCTTTTAATGTTATACTATTTGTATAACAAAAGTTCGTCATTGGAAACTTGCAATAGCACATCCAAGCAATGTATGAGCTTGCAAAATCGTAGCATTCGACAGGTTCTTTTATCAATTGATTAACATAGTATCTGTTTGCATGCGTATATCCCCCATGATAGCAGTCAAGCATTTGGTCATACTGTTCAAGTGTTAATGCCATTTGCTCAAATTGCTTTCGCCATTTCTTGTCTTTTCTTGATCTTCTGCGGGCATTAGTCCGGATAAAGCCTGTGTTTGTCAGTGGACAATTCGCCACGTTAAATCCTCTCTGATCTATGTATTTGCGTAGGGCTTTGCATAAGCTTATCGTATCCGTACAGACATATGCTATTTCTTTTGCCGTACGTGGGCTTGCTGGCGTTCGAAACTTCTTATAGTCCCATGTTCCGACAGCTTTCTCAGTGGTGCCCATATCTTTACAAAGCTTTTCTAATGATCTCTGTGTCAAGATAAGACTGTCCCGGAACTCAATACCCTGCCCTGTCCATTTCATAAAAATATACTTATGACTTTTAGAGGCTAGGGACTTGTCGGGATTTCCCCATTTTTGGAAAAAATGATTTCTTAAAAATACATAATCATAAGGGAAATTGTGGACAAAAAATCTTACAAGGTGGCTGTCATCAGCATGTAATGTGGTACAGATCCTGTCTATCGTGTCTATCAGATCTGATACATGATTGCCATAGATGCAGCAGTCATTCTCTATCGTGATTGTCCAATCAGTAACAAAACCAATGTTTTTGTTGAGATAGACAAAGGTTTCCGTGTCTACGGTTATAATTTTTTCATATACTCCAAGATAATGACCTGCGTTGGATCTCCGGATAAAATTACCATCAAATAAGCGCATATAATCATACTTTTTGAAGTATACAACCGGATATCCTGCTACTACCATTATTTAGCCCCCTGCTATGGTCTGTACTTCAAAGCCTCAGCCTCACCAGAAAAACCTAGCTCTTTTGCAATCATATCAGCCATGTCTGGATTCGTTCGTGCTCTGAACTTCTCTAAATCTTTTATGATCTCAGAAACAGTAGAATCATCCAGTTTGTGACTGATGATTCTCATTGTCTGTTTGCTATCATAAAATCTTTGCATCCAGTTCCATACCTCAGATTTGAAAAACAGTTTCATTTCCTCTTTTGAGTTGAAATTGATTCCGTATTCAGTGCTGAGGGTCTTTTGACGTTGATCTATGATCTCACGCCAACCCTGCACGGTACTGCTTTTTTCTTTCAATATTTTTTGTATGGCTTTGACCTGTGTTCTAGGCAAGCCTTTATATTTTTCATTTTCTAAGTTTTCCGGGATGGTTGATCTCCCCGGAAAAAATCTTGCAAGTAAATCTTGATAGTCGGCATACGCCCCACCAACTTCTGAATCAAATCCCTTTGCCTTTAACCTACGCATACGTTGATTCAGACGTTTTGCAAGCTGTCTGCGGAGTTGCAGCGCTTCTGCGGTAGTAAGCATGTTCGGATTGACGTTCAAACCTTTTGAAGTGGTCGGGATTTTAGGATTCTTTGACATATTTGAGTACCCCCATTATTTCATCATATAGTTTATGATTAAACCTGTCACACAATATCTTACTCCATTCTTCATAGTATCTATACTCTTTGTCACTAATATATTTTTTTTCACTCAAATATATATAAAGTTTTGCAAAAATGTAATAGTTTTCAACCATTATTTTTGCATCATTGATAGTATCCTTCACTCTAACTATTGCACAAAGAGTATTACTTTTTGTTCGTATTTCGATTCTTGATTCTGCTTTATTATACATAGTTTTTCGTAAAACTCTTGAAATAACTATGATTATGTCTGAATATCTTAATTCTATCATGTCTGTTCTATCAAGATCTGGTTTTGATTTCATAAGAGTTACTACCGGGGATTTTACCCCGGTGTTCGTATATTTAATTTTTGTGTATTTTGATTTCATTTAGTATTCACCCTTTCTATCCATTCTTTATATTTTCTTGAATAATTGTAAGTATCTCCAAAAAACAGCAGTGACAGCTTTATATAGTTTTGGTTCATTTTTCTGTATTATTTCCAATTCTTTCTCAAAATCTCTACTGAATGGACAGCCAGCACAACCGGTACGTTTTAAGCCATAATCTGAGTAACACTTGCTATGCATCACATTGAAATAGGAATCAAAAGCCATACAATCTTCTTTTTTATACCAAAAAAGCGGTCTATATTCATCAGATAACCCTTTGGTGAGCCCATCTGAAAAACAGTTATTCTAAGCCAGTATCAAAAAACACATATTTTATTGTTTTTTTTTTTTTTTTTTTTTTTTTTTTTTTTT